>ULXM01056574.1_pt1 | contig 35182 bp, 34 predicted proteins | sample 1961271 | NCBI WGS metagenome assembly ULXM01 (sample SAMEA4835838, study PRJEB28245) | human gut metagenome | biome: gut microbiome; material: fecal sample | place: Denmark | collected 2008 | reverse complement strand
TTTTTTACATTTTTTAAAAATTTCTTTTTATGATTTCTATTAACTTTTCTAATTCATAACTATTATTACTAGAAATTTCTATTATGGTTTTATTTTCTGATAAATTATTTTTATTACATTTAATATATTCATTCAATGCTTTTCGTGTTATAAAGAACATTTCTTGTCCTTGTCTATTTTTTATCACAAATAGTGGTGGTGTACTAATATCGGTTCTTCTTACTTCTTGCATTCTTAATTCTTCTGCAATTGTTTTCAAGAATTTATGATCTTCAATTTGCATTTGAGTATTTTCTTTTATTTTTAGATACATTTCAATTTCTTTTAATATTTTTTCATTAAATTCTTTATTTCCATCAGTGGTGTTTTCTTCAATATCATAAAGTTTCTCTAGTATTTCTTTTTCACCTTTTAAATTTTCGAAACTATTCTCGCCTCTTATCTTTTTTGCCATATTAATAATTTGCTCAATACTCATTTTTCTCTTCCTCACAATTCTTCATTTATTTTTAATGTTTATAATACATATTTAAAAATAAATTTTAAAAATTTATTTTTTGATTTTAAAATTTCACTTTCATATTTTTTCTTTATATTATCGCTTATGTATGTAATTAATACTAGTATTATCATAAAAATAAAGAGCATTAATATTTCTCTACCAATTTCTTCATTTGTCATAGTATTCCAATGTTCAAATAATTGAAAATACATCATCAATATGCCACCTCTTTCTATAAAATCCTTTTAAATTTAAATCAAATATACATATTGAAGCAAAAATATGTATATTTTTTTATACTATGCTAAAAATAATTTTGGTCAACTTAACCACATTATAACATGAAATTTGTAATAAAATCAATATAATTGTAATATTTAGGAGATTTTGTTGTGAGAAAGTATGAAGGAAAATCAAATGTTGCTGGAGAATTTATTGAAAAAATTCTTCGTGAAAAAAATATGACCAAAGAAGACCTATGCAGAAAACTGCAATTAAATGGTATTAATATTGATAGATGGCATCTATATAAAATTATAAATGGAAAAGTCATTTTAAAAGATTTTGAATTAATTACTATACTAAATATTTTAGATGTTGACTTTAATAATCTAAGAAACCTTATTAAGAAATAAAGAGAGAAGATGAATTATTTATACACATTTCTCTCTTTATTCATATCTAAACTATTAGAATAAACTGCTAAATTTTTTATTGTATTTATCTATATTCCTTGTACTTTGACTTACAATAAAATCTGTTACTTTAATTTTTAATCTTTCAACTTCATCATTTGTATAATTTTTATCTTCTACATTTATCCCTGCTTCATTAAATAATTGAATATCTTTACTTGAAAATTGCATTGTTTGTTCCTTCTTTCATTTATTGTTTCATTAAAATTATACCTTTTATACTTGGATGCAATAATTTTATAAAGTCTGTAGCATCTTGCTCTGTTCCAACTATACTACCATAATGTATTGGAACTGCTATTTTAGGTTGTATTTCATTTATTAATTGTGCTGCTTCTTTAAAATCCATTGTGTATGTTCCTCCAACTGGAACAAAAGCAACATCACATTTAACTTTTCTATTTTCTTCTGTAATGTCAGTATCTCCTGCAATATAGTATCTAATACCATCTAGCGTGATGATATAACCAATCCAATCATTTTCTTTTGGATGAAAAGTCTTATTTGTATTATATGCTGGGACTGTTCCAAATTTAATTTCTTGTACCATATACTTTTCATTTGGCTTTACAGTAATAATTGCATTTTTGTTTATGCCTTTTCTTAATAGCTTTGTTAATAATTCTTCTGGTATTATAATAGTTGTGTTTTCATTTATAACTTTATCTACATCTTCTTCAGAATAATGGTCATAATGATCGTGTGTTATAAAAATAATATCTGCATCATTATAATTTTTATCTATTTTAAATGGATCTATATAAATTGTTTTTTCTTTGTTAATTTTTATACTACTATGGTATAAAACTTCTATATTATCTAACATATATTCCTCCTTGATTTTTTTGCATTGTATCATAAAAAAGCAAAAAAATAAATAGTACCAAGCAAAGTATTTTTACTTTACTTGATACCAATTTTATTCATATTTTGGACTACCATATCCCATAACTTGTACATCATCAAAAGAGTACATTCTTTCAGCACATTTATTACTTGTATTTCCCTCTATTGTATAAATATTTCTATTAGTTATGTCTGTTCTTGTAACAATGCCAACATGATCACTTGTCCCATCTTGGTTACCATTTTCATCTTTCCAATCAAAGAAAATTATATCTCCAATGATAGGATAATAATTTTCTCCTCTATCGTGCCATTCGTTTTTTTCTTTAAACCAATTTATACCATCTGTGCAAACAGAAAATTTGGGTATTATTCCTTTTTCTATGTAACCACACTCATCAGCACACCAGCTCACATAACAAGCACACCAATGTACATGTTCTTCAAAGCCATACCATTTCCAGAACTTATCTCCTCCCTCATTTCCTATTTGTGCTTTTGCAACTAATATTATTTCACTATTAGGAATTTGAGAAGTATCATAATCTGCATCTCCATTACTATTAAATATTGCAGCTATAAATCCTCCAATTAAAGCTATAACAAGAATAATTACAACTGCTACCCAGCCTCCTGCAATAATTGCTGATATAATAGCTTTTGCAGTAGAAATTATTATTTTTACTGTTTTTATAGTAGCTTGTACTGTAATTTTTGTAGCCTTTATTGTAGCTTGAATAGTTTTTTTTGACATTTGTACTGCTCTTTGTGTAATTTTAGCACTTTCTTTTGCAACTATTTTAGTATTTTTTGCTACTTGCTCTGATGTCTTTATTCCTTTTTTAGCAAGTGTTGTAGTATTTTTAGCTGTTTTAATACTTTGCTTTGTTCCTTTCTTTATTGCTTTGCTTGAATTTTCAACTATATTTTTTAACTCTTCTGCCTTTTTTTCTTTAATTTTAGATTTTAATATTTCTATTTTTTGTTTTCTTTTTATGAAATTTTCTTGTGTTTCTTTTAATGATTTTTTTCCAATTTCGTTTACTTTAACTGCTCCTTTTCTTGAAATATAGCTTATATCATTTTGGATTTTTTGACTTGCATAATCTTCAGCAGTATTATTATCATTTGTAGGAAATTCATTTACTTTTTCCTTTACAGTTATTAAATTTTTTTTAAATTTTTGGACTTGGACTATTTCTTTTTCCAATTTCTTTATTGTGCCTTTTGGCTTTACTTTGATTTCTGCCATTTGTTCCACCTCCAGACTTTTATATTTTTTTCGCAACGATTACCATTCTTCCATTTTTTTGCGAATATTCACAAGTAGATAATGTTATTAACTTATCTCCGTATTGTAAATTTACATCTATATTGTAAAATTCTAAATTTCGACATTTTTCTATAAAGGAATAAAACTCTTTCTCATTATAAAAATTAGTATAATTATAATATTTGAAGCCATTATCAGAATAGGCTATCGTTTTAAATGCAGTTACTATTTCATAGGTATTTTTAATTGTTTGTCCATCTCTTAAAGTATAAAAATAGATATACTTATGATTTTTGTAATAGTTATAATTCTTATAATTTACTAATTCTGCAAACATTGAATTATCGTTCATGTGATGACCATAAATAATAAGATTATCACTTGTTCTCAAATTGCAATATTCTGCTAAATATGGAGTACCATGACTTGAATATTTTTTATAAATATTTCTATGAAGATAATAATTTCCATTTTGCATAATAGGATAATTTATATTAGTTCCATTTATTTTAATCCACCCTATTACATCTGTATTTATTTTTGATATGTTTTCTAAATTATAGAAATCATCTGGATTTGTACTATTTTCAGTAGATATATTATCTGTTTTATCTTCTAAAGCATTTGAATAGTTATTCTCTTGTATCGAATTTTCTTCATTTTTTACTATTTCTTGTAGATTCTCATATATATTGTTTTCTTTTTTATTTTCTGCAACTTCTTTTATAAAAAAATAGCTACTAATAGCCAATAAAACAATTAGTAGCATTAAAACAAATTTATACCTTTTATTCATTAAATCCTTCTCCTGGCTTCGTTGTCATCAAAGTATAAAGTTTTGTATTCTTTGGAAACTTATTAACAAAAGGAACTAAAGATGAACCCACTTTTATAAGTCCTTCTCCAGCTCCTACATTGGTTATATAACTCATCTGCAAATCAGAAATATTAAGCAATTTTGCAAGTTCTATTCTATCTGTACTTGCTTGATTAAGCATTATTATAAATTCAGAGTTTGCAAGCATAGTTCTTGCAGTATGACTTTGTAATAAATCTTCTACATTTTGAGTTATTCCTGTACAGAAAGCTCCATATTTTCTAACTCTTTTCCAAAGTGTAAATAAGAAATTTGCAGAATATTCATATTGGAATAATAAATATATTTCATCAATGAAAATATAAGTATTTTTTCCTTTTGTTCTATTGGCTGTTATTCTATTTAATATAGAATCTAAAACAACCAACATTCCTATTGGTTGCAATTGTTTTCCTAATTCTAAAATATCATAGCATATTAAACTATTAGATGTATTAACATTAGTATTCATAGCAAATGTATTTAAAGAGCCATTTGTAAATAATTCTATTGCAAGTGCTATTTCTTTTGACTCGTCTTCTGGTTGTTTTAAAAGTTCTTCTCTAAAATCTTGTAAAGTTGGAGGTACTCCTTGATAGTTACCTTGTTGAAATACTCTGTAAACATTCGCAGTACATCTATCTATTATTGATTTTTGTTTCGGTCCGAGATTACCGCTACCAATTAGTTGTTCACACAAAGATAGTATAAATTCAGATTTTAATATTATTGGATTTGCTCCATCTCCATATTCTGAATTCATATCCATTGCATTTATGTGATTATTACTTACTGCTGATATTTTAATAACCTCTCCACCCAAAGCTTTAACAAGTGGTGCATATTCGGATTCAGGATCTATTAAAATAATATCAGCATTTGGATCTCGTAATCGTATTGAAGTTATTTCCTGTTTACCTGTAAATGACTTTCCACTGCCAGACACTCCCAGAATGAATGAGTTTCCATTTAAAAGCTGTCTTCTATCTGCAATAATCATGTTCTTACTAATAGCATTTTGACCATAAAAAATGCCATTCTCGTGCCTTATTTCTTGCACTTTGAATGGCATAAATACTGCTAAACTTTCAGTAGTTAAAGTTCTTACTGCATCTATTTTTCTTACCCCTAAAGGTAATACTGTGTTAAGTCCATCTAATTGTTGAAACCTTAATATTCCTAGCTGACATAGATTTTTACTAGCTATTTTTAAAATTGCATCTGTAACACTTTCTAATTTTTCTTTTGACTCTTCTGTTATTACCATTGTAATAACTCCTAAAAACATTCTTTGATCACGAATAGTTAAGTCATCTAGCATTTCCTTCGAGTCATTTCTTTGTTGTTCCATATCATAAGGTATTATTGCAGAAAAATTGTTTTGAGCATTCTGTTTTCTTTGCCAATTTGTAATATTAGTTTCTACACCTAATCTGCGATTTTCAGCTTCCTTTACTGCTTCGTCCATCGGGATTGGAATAACATCTATTGATAACATCATATTTTTATTTAAATCTGTAAGTTCTGTTACCATATCATCATTGATATAACTTGAATATTCCTTTAAGAATAATACTCTTCCGTATCTATCTCCCATTTTAAAATAATCTCTTTCAAGTTCAATTGTATCAGGACAAATAAAATCTTTAAAATTATGACCTTTTTTCATTGTTTCGTGTATATCAAATCTAAAAGAAGTTTCTTCTCCAGTTCTATAAAAATCATGTGCTATTCTTAATCTTTCTTTTGCATCTAATTCAATACATTTTGAACCTAATGTATTAAATCTACTTATCAATTCACTACCTGCCCTATTAAAATAGTTTCGAGCTTCTTCGACATTTTTCTTATAAACAGATAGTGTTATTATTTTTTCCTGCACAATTTCATTTGCATTTTTTGCTTGAGATATAAGCATTTTATTATATTCTTTTCTATAATCATTAAGTTCATCATCACTTTCATCAAGTAATATTGTTTTTTCAAAATCCAACTTATTTATTCTTCTATTATTTATTGTTATTTTTGTAATTGCTCCAACATCTAGAGAATTTAATAAATCAGAATATTCTAAAAACATTGCCTCTTTATCTTCTTTACTAGCTACTGCATAGTTAATATCCATAAACTTATATGATTTTGAAAATTTATTTTTACTTACTTGAAAAATACCATCTTCCCATATCGCTTTTATTGGAATAATATCTTGAACACATTTTGGTATTTTAAATTTTTCTTTATCTAATTTTAAAATTTTATTAAGAGTTTTCATTGTTTTTTACCTCCTGCTTCTTCTTTTTATTTTTCTTTTCTTTCATCTTTTTTTGTGGTTTTAGCAAACTTTGTTTTAAATTTCTATCAATAGTTGGTTTAAATAATTCAGCATATATATTTGTTGGTTTAAAAGTTAGTTTTTTAGGAGTTAAAAACTCTGATTTTATAACTGCAACAATAAATTTTTCTGCTGTCATTCCGTTATATTTTACAAAACCTAATACAGCAAATGGTACAGCTCCTAAAATACACACCCAACTTAATGTTTCAATTCCACAGCATGGTTTTAAAATAAAGTATAAAATTACTGCTATAATACAAGCCAAGACAGAAAAAATGAACTGCCTTAAAGACAGTCCAAAAAATATACTCTCACTAAATTCTCTAATATCTTTATTTATTTTTACTTCCATCTACCTTGCCTCCTTGTTTTTCTTTTTTTCTTTTTGTTTTTCTTCTTTAATCATTTGTTCAACTAACATAAGTTTTTTATTTTCTACTATAAACTCTTTTTCATATCCTTGTTTTGGTTGTTCCAGAGAATAATTACTTGAATAGCACATTATATTATGGCTAATCATATCCTTTATTTCATTAAGAAACTCTAATTTCGTAATTTCAGTTTCATCTTTATTTAAAATTAAATTAATAACTTTTTCTGTATATTCTTCATATCCAAAAAAAGGCACATAATATTCTTTTGTTTCTCTAATATACATTGCCATAGCTTTTAATTGTTTAATGCTTGGATTTATTCTTTCTTCACTATCTTCTTCTGTAAATAATCTTTCTATTGATTCAAGATTTGTAAGAACAACTCCCTCATTCATTTCATAATCATAATTATATGATGCTATTAAAAGTTCTTCAGCCTCCTTATCACTCAATTCATATAATTTCATTATTTGACTTAATTTTTTTCTTGTTTCTATACTAGCTTTATCTCTATGATAATCAAATGTTAATTCACAATTCATAACATTTTTTTCTATAGTTCCATCATTAAAACGAACTATATATGAATCATGTTCTGGATCTCTGCCTTTTATTACCCCTAAAACTTCTATTATTTCTCCGTTATGTCTCATATCATTTGCAATTTTTGTTTCAAACAATGCTGTTTTGTCTTTAAATTTTGTATAATCATAACTATCTTCAATGATTTTTAATTCATCTTCATTTATTAAATTCATAATATTTTCCTACCTTTCCAGTAATTTATTTTTTATTTTTTCTTTTAAGCCAAATTGAGGAAATGATTTATATGTTCTTGAATAATAGTTCTTGAAAAAGTCTTTATTGTTCTCCGAATACATATACATCCAATCATCAGGATTTTTCATTCCTCTTTTTATTGCATTCTCAAATGCATCATTTGGATTTTCTCTTATTTTCATACCTTCAAATATACTCCCAGTTGGGTGTACTAAATATTTAATTCCATTTTCTTCTATATGTATAAAATCCGAACTCATATTATCTTGCACCTCTTTCTTTATGTTTTTTCTTCATTTCTTCTTGCTCTATTTTTTCATTTGCCACATCTAGAGTATCTTCATCAATTATCTTATAATCTTTTACGTTTATTTCTCCCCTTTGTAGCATAACTAATCTATCGATTATATCTTCTCTTACTTTTGGCTCACATTTATTCAAAAAAACGCCAAATGTATCTAATAAAGGCTTATCCATGTTTGGATTTTCGTAATCATATACTTTAATATCTTTCAAACCACATTTTTCATTATAATCTACAATAAAATCTGGTAAATCTTTATATTTGATAACTGCCTCCTCGATACCATCATCAACATATACTAATCTTTCTTTACTTTGTAAAAGTTTTATTATTTCGTCTATTTCATAAAATTTTAAATTTGGTTCCAAATAAAACACTCCTTTCCATCTATAACCCCATCATTTCTCTAACAATTCTGTCCGACATTCTAATAGTTCCAACTAGAACTAACATATTAAATATCAGTTCTCCAACATACTTCCATACCATTGTAACTGTCGCAGCACCAGTATCTACATTTGGTGCAGTTGTTACAAATGCTGAAAAAATCACACAAGCTAATACAATAATTGCACCTTCTAAACAAACTGCTATATAACTTTTTAGAAAGCTTTTTCCTATATTTTGTGTACTTTCTCCTGCAAAAGATGATAGTGGTATTGGAGCTATTGCTGTATACATATATAGTTTAAAAAATCTTCCGTATACTGTTAAAATTAAAATAAATGATAATACAGTTACAAAAAGTCCTCCTAACAAAGTAACTGCCCATAAAGGTATACTTTCAAAAAATCCACAATTATTAACTGCATCTACAATTGATTGAGGTAAAGTCATAGAACTTGCTTGAAATGAACTTTTCGCCATAATTGTTGTCGCTATTCCTTGTATTATTCTAAAAACTGCTAACATTAATTCTAATCCATAAGTAACAATTCCCTTTGCTATTGCAAATCTTAAAAATAGTTTTACTGCTTGTTCTGGTCTTTTTAATTCTGAAAAATTAGTACAAGTTCTTGCTACTCCAACAACAAAAAACAAAACAAGTAATGCTAAACCTATTGCTTGTAATGCACCATTAATATTTAAAATAATATTCCATATTGTTCCACCTTTAAAATCTGCTGGACTTTGTGTAACTAACATATAAATCTCTGATAATTTACCATTCCATGTATCTAATGCATTTTGTAAATTTCCAACTATCCAGTTCAATTTAATCGCCTCCCTTTTTATAATTTTCTATTTGATATTTCTTCACTTATCTTCCAATCCTGTTAGTAGCAATATCATAGTACTCTTTATCTATTTCAAACCCTATATAATTTCTATAAGTATTTTTACAAGCAATAATTGTATTTCCACTTCCAATACAACTATCTAAAACCAAATCTCCTATGTTAGTATAAGTTTTAATAAGATATTCTAACAATGATATTGGCTTTTCAGTCGGATGTGTAGCAATAGACGGATGACTTTTTTTAAATTCCAATATACTTGTAGGATATTTTTGTCTACATCCTTTCCTTTTATCATCCATCTGTCTAAAACTTCCGTAATTGTTGTTTACAATTTGCTTGTTCTTATACATTACCCCTTTTCCATGTAAAGGTTCGCCAATGCTAAATTGTGGATTATATGTAGGACTTTTTTTGTAAAATACGGCTATTTGTTCATGCTTACGAAGAGGCTGTCTATTTGCGTTTAAGAATCCACTTGTTAATCCTTTATTCCACACTAAATCATATCTAAACATTTCTAAATTTTTTGCTACTAATTCAATATAAAATTTTCCTTGTGCAAATAGACATATTGCTCCATTATCTTTAATTATTCTTTTATACTCTTTCCACAAAAATTCTGTTGGTATTTTTGTGTCCTTTGAATTTTTCGTAATTCCATATGGTAAATCTGTTAAAATTAAATCAATAGTTTTATCTTCAATTTTTTTCATACCAATTAAACAATCTTCATTATATATTTTATTTTTTTCTATCATATCAATTAAAGGGACTTTTCTCGTTCCTTTATCTACCCTCCTGTAATAATATTTAATATTTCTTTTGCAAATGTAATTACTACTCCACCTGCTAAAGTCATTATTCCATTAGCTCTTTGTGTTGGATCATGTGATTTTAAACTCATTCCTACCTGTACTATTCCAAAACCTAATATAATCATTCCAACTGCTCTTATTAATCCGAATATAAAATTAGATAAATTATTAACAATAGATATTGGATCATCTGCTGCAAATACTTGAATTTGTTGTGCTACATTTAGTGCTATAACATAACCTATAATTATTGCTCCTCTTTTTAATGTTTTCTTTAAAAATACCTTTAAAGTTCTTTTTCTTTTATTTTCCATATCAAAATTCCTCCTTAAATTTTTATTTTAGGGTACAAAAAAAGACCAAAGTATATTGTTTTAAAAATAACTTTGGTCTTTTAGATAGTATTAGCAATTTTACTATCTTCTTTGTACATATTTTCTATTTCTTCACTTGACAATAGTTCAATGTCAAAATCTTTTGTTTCTAAATCTATAATTTCATTTGTATCAATTTTTACATTGTCTAAATTAAATGATATTGTTCCTACTGAATTTTCTGTTCCTCCATGTATATACGGTTTTATTTCACTATTTCCAATAGGTGTATTCATACTATTAAAATGTTCTTTTAAATTAAACTTTAAGTCTTTTACAGGTCTTTCGCCTCTAATAAATAGCAAAGCATAATTATTATCTAGCATTCTTACCTCATCTGGTGTTAATAATTCTCTACCTGCAATTTGGTCATTTGTGGAGTAACTTCCATGAGATCCATAACTCCTACCATAAGTATTAGTATCTATTGTTTCTTTTCCCAATAATTCACTAACATACTTATGAGTGCTTTGCTCATTTCCACCTAAATATAAAAACTCATCACAATTTCCAACTATACTTTCCCATTGTTTTTCAAACAAGGCTTTTAACTGTGCTAAATTTTGCAATATTATAGAAACAGATACCTCTCGTGACCTCATTACTGATAATATTTTATCAAAGTCATCTGGTAGACTAACATTTGCAAATTCGTCCATTACAAAGTGAACATGGACTGGTAAACTACCACCATATTTATAATCTGCTAAATAAAATAATTGTTGAAATAATTGTGTATATAGTACACTAACTAGAAAATTAAATGATGTATCATTGTCTGGAATAATTGCAAATAGTGCAACTTTCTTTTCTCCTAAACTTGGCAAATCTAGTTCATCTGTTTGAGTTAATTGTGCCATACTCTCCAAATTAAACTTTTCTAATCTTGCAGCAAGGGTTACTTGTATAGATTTTAATGTTTTAGCAGAACCAGAATGATATGCTCTATAATATTTTAGTGCTATATGTTCTTGATTTCTCGTTTCTAATCTATTAAATAGCATATCAAGTGGACTGACATAATCGTCATCATCTTCTTTTACATCTCCAGCTCTTAATAATTCCATTACCATTACAAAATTTTGTTCTTCTTCAGGTGCTTCATATTTCAAATAAAATATCAAAGCTAAAAGCAACATACTTGCAGCAGTATCCCAAAATGGATCATTTGTACTACTTCCCTTTGGTGTTGTTGATTTAAAAAGATTTGTTACTAATTTCTGAACATCATTATCAGTTTTTATATAAACAAACGGATTGTAACAATGTGATTTTTCCATATTTATTAAGTCCAATACTCTAACTTCATAACCGTTCTTTTTCTAGTAAATAGCCTGTATCTCTAACAATTTCGCCCTTTGGGTCTAGTATTACGTAAGAACTAGTACATTGCATCACGTTAGGTTTACAATAGCTAAAAGTTTTTCCTGCTCCACTGCCGCCTATAACTAATACATTAACATTTCTTCTGTGCTTTTTTCCATTTAATCCAACTGAAACATTTTTAGTTAGTATCTTATTATAATTGTTAGGTTGCTTATATTTTTTATTTAGTTCTTTTGCATTGCCCCATTTTGCAGAACCATTTTCTTCTCTTCTCCTATAATTTTTTCTAGTTGATTCGTATAACAAAATTGAAAATATATAAATAATCAAAATAATAAAGATAGTTCTAATGCTATTTTCTACAATGACTATTTTAAACGGATCATTTAATACAATACTGCCATTCTTTATTATTTCTATAAGTCCACCTTTAGTATACGGAGCTAATAAGAGAGCAATCCAAACAATTGGAAATATTCCTAATATATAGAATATTTTTCTAATTCTTTTTTCATCTTGCTTCATTGCTTATATATTTTCCTTTTGTATGTCTATTTAAAGATAACATCTTCTTATTTATAGGGGCTTTTAATAATTTTGACATTAACCTATCTATAATTTCTATATCCACATTTTCCTGTATTTTTATATTTCTAAATTCGTTCAATGCATTTAATATTAGTCGATAGTCATATTTATCTAAATTAATTGTTCTTATTTCTTCCATATAACTTTCCTCCTCCTTATCTACTAGATTTTACTTTTGGCTTTTTATTGTTTTGAACAGTTGGTATATTTGCTATAACTTTTTCTTTTGATTTTTGTTCATCTAATTTTTTTGCTTCAACTTTAAGTTCTGCAAGTTCTTTCTTTACAGATGGTTTCTTTTTTCCATTAGATACCCCTTCTTGCATTTTGGAAGTCGTTGAGGAAGGCTCTGACAGAGGGTCTTTTTCCGTCTTTGCCATATTGAAATTTACTTTTGAAGTTTCCTCTGTTTGTATAGGTTTTTTAGCTAATAAATCTTCTAATTGTTGTTCTTTTGACTTTTCTGGAATCCCTTTTTCTCTTTTTTCTGCATCTCTATCCTCAATAGCTTTTGTAATAACCGTATCCAATTTTGCAGTATCTGTTGTTGTTAGTTTAAATCTTTCAACAATTCTATTTATTCTTGAAGCATCTTCATCTTTTACCATAACATCTACCATACCATCAATATCTTTGTTTTTTCCATGTATTAAAGCACAATATGAAATGCCATAATTCTTTGCCTCTCTTGCAAATGTTTTTAAATCCTCTTTGCTAACTGTAAATATTTTTAAAGGTTTTCCTGTTCTTAACATGTTATTAAGTCTAATCTTTCCTTTTGTTTGTTTTTTATCTTTCATAATAGTATAAATCATTGCAGCAACATTTTTTGCTCCACTACCAGTTAGTCTTGCTAAAACCTCAAATCCTTCTAAACTTAATCTTACAACTTGTTCTGATACATCTCCGTTAACACTCATATATCATTTACTCCTTTCCTTTATTACTTTTATCTTTTTTTCTGTTTTTTGTTTCTTTTTCTATTTCTTCTTGTGTATCTAATTCAGATAAATTATTATCTATCTTTGGTACTCTTGTTTTTATATCTTCACATAGCTCCACCCTCTTTCTTAATTTAATTAATTTATCATTTAAAGATGAAATCTGCTCTGCATATTTGTGCATTTCATTTTCATCTTTTGATAGCTTTCTTCTAGACCAAAGTTTTTCTCTTTGGTCTAGTATTTCTTTTATCTTAAAACTCACATCATCTTGATAATTACTTAATTCTTCAAATGTTTTTATTTTATGTGTTGCTAAAAATCTTGCTTCTTCTGATAATTGCTCCATTCTTGAGACATCTGCTCTAATACTTGGTGGCAATTTTTGTTGTGGTACATTGTTTGGAAAAACTTTCAACAAATAGCAATAATGATAATATAAAGCAATAAATCCTTTTGCTTTGACTCTTTTGTGCCTTTTAGCAAAAGGATAATTAACTTTTCTATAATTATAGACATTCTCTATAAAGGGAACTCTAACTGCTTGTTCTTCCAATATTCTTCTTTTAATGTTTTCTATTGAATAATTTTCTCCATATCTTCTTTCTATTCTAATATTTCTTTTATATGGTTCTTTTCTTATACTAATTTTATTAGTTCTAAAAATAATTTCATAATCTAATTTTTTCATTAAGTATAAAAAGTCATCATAAGAATATGCTTGTCTAATTGCTAAATCCAAATCTCTTTTTGCATTATTAGAATAATTATCTGTATGTAAAGACTTCTTATAGTAATTGTCAAAATTTATTTTACTTTTTTTACATATCTTTTCTTCTAATACATTTAATCCATGTTCTTTACATATTTCATCTGATATATGTCGTAATCTTGCAGTATTAGTTCTATTGCTATAATATTTATTGCCATCTACATATGAAACAGAATTCAGTACAAAATGGTTATGTATATGATTAGTATTAAGGTGTGTTGTAACTATTACTTGAAATCTATCTCCCCACATTTCGCTTGCAAGTTGCACACCAATTTCATGTGCCAATTTTGGGGTAACTTCTCCTTCTGCAAAAGATTGATATGCGTGAAATGCTAAAATTTTATCTTGCTTATTATAATATCTTTTTGTATCTTTCATTTCTTCATAAGCCGAATTTGAATCACAATTTATACCTGTAACAAAATATTCTTTTTCTGTTTTATCAGAATTCTTTGCATAATCAATTACATCTCTTAAATCATCAACCAAAATTTCATAATTGTTTTTAAATTCAAGATTTTTAGTTTTACTTTCATCTTCAGCATAATCTATGACATGATCCATTCTTTTTACAACTTTCCATATTTTTGTTGTTGCCAATATTAACACCCCCTACAAAAATTTATTTTTTATATCTTCTGAAAACTGATGCCAAATTTCTGCCTCATTCTTATAATAATCTTTATCTATTTTATTAGTCTGATTTGCTTTTTTTGCTATTTGATTAAGATTAACTCCTATTTTAGAAAGTTGTTTCATTATTTCATAAAACTCTCTACCTGGCTTTTCTTTAATTTGTTCATTCATTAACAATCTTCTAAAATATTCTCCATAAGAAAGATTACATCTTTGACAATCTGCAATTAGTTTTTCATTCTCAATTTCATTAAGCATTATATCTTTTCTTATATATCTTTTTCTCAAATCTCTCCCTCCTGTTTTGCTCATTTAAAAATGGGGATTGGGGTACCCCCATAGAATAGAATTTTGAAACACGATATTTTCGTGTGAACAAATTCATTGCTTGCTAGGACAAGAAATCCAATTTTTGCATTTAAAAAAGTACCTATATTGGTACTCTATTTTGTTCATTTTTCTTTTTATATTTATCAATTTCTTGTCTCTTTTTTACCCCTATGCTGTAACATAAATAGTCATTTATATCTTTTCCATAAGGAGCAGGAATATCATAAACATTGTAACTATCAAGTGCAAATATCATTGCTTTTGTTGCATTTCTTCCTGCTAGATCATTATCAAAATGTAATACAATATCTCTTATATTTGTGTTTTTATTCAAAAAGTTTTGTACTGCTATTGGTACTTTGCTTTGTTCTATATTAGAACTCGGTTGGTACACTCCTGCAAGTGATAAAAGATTTTGATTTTTATAATCATAGCCCTTATTTTTTAACAATGTTGCATATGATAATAAATCTATACTGCTTTCAAATATATGCAATGAATTACATTCATTTGCTCCCAACATTCTAAAAGAATATTCTTTTGAGCTCCCCTTTGCATCTCTCATTATTCTTTTTTCATTTGTACTTCTGCACCCTGCATATTTTATGTTGTTATCATTATCGTACCCCAAAAATACTACATTGTTTGTTTTATTTTCTTGATAAATAATCTTTTTATTTATGCAATCTTTTATAATTTCTTCATCAATTCCTCTGTTTTTTAGATACTCTATAACTTGTTTATTGGTACTTGCTCTTTCTGGAATTACAATTGTTTTTGATGTACTTTCATTACTATATTGAGGTCTAATATATGTATCTATATTTCTATTTAATACACTTGAAACTGCATCTTGTAATGTCATTTTTTCTACTTTAATAAGATAATCAACTGCTGATTTACCTGCTTCATTTGTTGAAAATCTATGCCATAATCCATTACTTATAATTACACTATCATGACTTTTTAATGAATATGTATTAGCCCCTTTTTTTACAAGTTCTGATGGATTATTATTTATAAAATAAGTTAATAAATCAATTTCTTTTGCTTGTTTTACAACTTCTTTTGGTACAAATTTAGGCATATTTTTGCACCTCCTTTTTTCTATCTTGCATCTTTATTTCGCTCTTTTTTTACCTCATTATCTCTAATAAGGTCTATCGTGTCATCTACTGAAAATTCAATAACCTCTCTAAAACTACCATCACTATCTAACCAGTCATCATAACATTCTTCTAAAATATGTTCTCTTTTTAGTAATGTTTTCAATTCAAACTTTGAATAATCTTTATCGTATGCCAAATAATCTTGTATTGTTTCCATACATGTTATTTTGTAACTACTGTCTATTATTTCTTTTGAAGATAGTTCCATCAAATTATCTTTAAACTCTGCTAATTCCTTTTCTAATTTTCCAATTAACTTATTTTTTAATTCTTCATTTTCCATAAAATATCTCACTCTCTTTCTTTTTTTGCATAATAAAAGGGATAGATTTTTATAAAAATCCGTCCCTTTAAACTAATTTAATTTTAACATTCCCATATTATTTAAGTAGATTATTGCTTCTTTAAAACCTAATTTAAAACATTCTTTTAATTCAATAATATCAAGTTCAATTTCATAATTTAGAACATTAAGCATTGCATATTGTTCGTCCTCTCTTAAATCTATGGGTTCTTTTTCTTCTAAAAATGTTCTTACATTTGGGTATTTATATTTTAATTCTGATATATTTTTATTTAATTCTTGATAGTCTTTTCTATCTTTTAATGCTTGAGTCTTATGAGCCTCTAAGTACTCTAAAAATCCATCTTCATAATTGTCAAAAAAATTACCTACAATTTCTTCCATATTTTATTCTCCTATTTCTATCAATATCTTTTTACTATCAACTATTCCTAATTTATAGTATTGCCTACATAATAAATCAATTTCCGTTCCAATAGCTAGTTCAAATTCATTCATTTTTTTAAGTATTTTATCTTGATTTTCTTTTTGGCTTACTATTTTCTTTATACAATTAGTAAGCTCTTCTTCAATTTTTATTGATTTTGAAAATTGACCATTTGTATCACATTGTTTAACTAACATTGCTTCAAAATCTTCACTTATTGAATCATATAGTTGATCTAAAATAGACCTATTAAATAATTCTTCCATGTCTTCTACCTCCTTAAAGTTATTCTAATATAATCTTTTAAAATCTAGAAATGTACAAAATTATTTAATTGTAAACTTGACAGAAAAAAGAGCAATATAATAATACTGCTCTATAACTTGTAATTTGTATTATAGTTCTTTAAATTTAAAACCTGTAATATTGTTTTCTTCTACTACTTTCTTAAATTGTTCTGTTACATAAGATATTCCTTTTGGAAATTCTGGTAATTTAAAAATAGTTGCATTCTTCAATTTCTTTGTTCTAAAAACATATTTAGTTACCCTCATAACTCTACCTGAAGAAGAAAATCGTTTTAATTCCGATTTTTCATAATCAAGACAATCTATTATATCAGTCACATTTATAACATAAAATATTTTATTTTTGTTTTTTAGTTGAAATATTTGAGAATGCTCTTTTAAATATGGGTATAAAACATTATATGCTTTTTCATTTATAATATATGAACTTGTACTTATACTAGATACATCTCCGATAGGTTTCTCTATTTCATCTTTATACTTGCTTAAAGCAAATAAGTCAAAATTTCTATTTTCTACTTTTTCTCCATCAAATTCATAAGTCTTATATCCACTTTTGTTTAAAGTTTCATAAGCCCTATAATTGCGATCTAGCCATAATTCATAAATTTTTATATTTGACTCGTTATCTTTATCAATTCTTCTTTTTATTCGTAAAGTAAGCTTTGATAATGAACTAATTGTATGTCCTAAATCAAATCCCATAATTTCATCCCCTCTACAACTTACTATTTGCTGAAATCATTATAGCACAAATCAAATAATTTTAACATCTTTCTGGAGAATTTTTATCAGGAGATTTATCTTGTTTTACTTCTTTTTCATCTCCTAACATTTCGTGGTCATCTTCATTTATTTTTAGTTCAGCATTTATTTCTTCTAATTTTCGCAACTTTTCTTGTAACTCTTGTTCTTTTGGAAATTCTTTTTGAACCTCTTGTTTTGCATTTTCTAGTTGAAAATATGTATTATCTAACAAATCTCTTTCGTGTGGAATATCTTTTGCAACATTCTCTAAACAATTATTTATTCTTGTTATATTTCCATTTATATCAGTTCCTAAATCAATAGAATAACTAAATTTATTTTTTAGTTTTAACTTAATGTTTCTAGTTATTGAATCAAAACTAATCTCCATTTTAAATCCTCTATACTCTCCTATTTCTCTCGTTTCCATACTTTTTAAATCGTTTATACTTTGTAGTAGACTCTTTCCAGCCTCTTGTTTTTCAGTATGTATTATTCCATTTATTTTCATAGGAGAAAAACCATCTGCATTGGGTTTAGTATATTCTTGCAATTTAATAGTATCTTCTTCCATTGCTCCAATTTTATTATTAAGTCTTGCTATTTCTTCTGGAAAATACTTTATAATTCTATCTTGTAATGAATATTTTTGATTCATAAATTCTTGTTTTAATAATCTTAATTTTGCTACATCAGTATCTAATGATGTCTTTTCTAATATTTTAGGATTTCCTGTTGCAAGAGCTTTTATTTCTCCGTAGGTTAGTGCTTTATCATCAATATCTTCCATTGTTCTTGCAGGAGTTTTTGATGTCATTATTTGAGAAATAAATTTCTGTTTTTGTTCTACTAATTGATACATATAGCTATCAAATGTTTTTTCTGTAACATAAGAATATACATATACCTTTTTATTTTCATTTCCCTGTCTAATCATTCTGCCATTGCGTTGCGTTAGGTCTGATGGTTTCCATGCACAGTCTAAATGGTGTGTTGCAATTAACTTATCTTGAACATTAGTACCTGCTCCCATTTTTTGAGTTGAACCTATTAACACTCTAACCTGTCCTTTTCTCACTTTGCTAAATAATTCTTTCTTTTTAACTTCATTGTCTGCCTCATGAATAAAAGCTATTTCATCAGGTGGAATACCTTTTTGAATTAGCTTTTTCTTTAACTCATTATATATATCTGTAAATTCTTCTTTTTCATATCCTTTTAAATCTTTTGGAGTTGATAAATCACAAAATACAAGTTGTGTTGATTTTTTCTCACTATTTTCATCCCATATTCTATAAATATTTTCACAACATGAATTTACTTTACTACTTTCGGAATCTGGCAATAAAGGGTTTATAAGTCTTTGATCTAGTGCGAGTTTTCTACCCTCATTTGTGATTTTAAGCATATTATCTTCTGTTGCATCAACTGCTCCTGACCTTATTTTTTCTGCTCTTTCTCCCAAAGCCTTAACCATTTCTTGTTGTATTTCACTTGGTTTTACAACGACATTTATATTTTCAAATTCTGGTGTAGGTAAATTTAATGTTTCAGCAGTTTGAATATCTGCTACTTCTTTAAACAAAGATATTAACTCTGGCAAATTATGAAATTTGGCAAATCTAGTTTTTGCCCTATATCCACTTCCCTCTGGTGCAAGCTCTATTGCCGTTATTGTTTCTCCAAATGTACTAGCCCAGTTATCAAAATGTTCTAAATCATTTCTTCTTAATTCTCCATACTGTAGATATCTTTGCATAGTATAAAGTTCTGCCATTGAATTACTTACTGGTGTTCCAGTAGCAAATACAGTTCCTTTCCCACCTGTTATTTCATCCAAATATCTACACTTCATAAAAAGATCCGAAGATTTTTGTGCTTCAGTTTGTGCTATTCCACCTACATTACGCATTTTACTATATAAAAATAAATTCTTATAGTTGTGAGCTTCATCAACAAATAATTTATCTACGCCTAGTTCTTCAAATGTAACTACATCATCTTTTCTTTCTTCCTTATGTAATTTTTCTAATCTATTTTCTAATGATTTTCTGGTCTTTTCCATTTGTTTAATAGTATAATTTTCTCCTTTATTTGCTTTTTCTGATGCAATTCCTTTCGTAATATCATTTATTTGTTCTTCTAATAATGTAATTTGCCTTTCTATTGACATTGGTATTCTTTCAAATTGCGAATGTCCAATGATTACTGCATCAAATTCTCCTGTGGCAATTCTGCTACAAAATTTTTTCCTATTTTTTGTTTCAAAATCTTTTTTCGTGGCAACTAAAATGTTAGCACTTGGATAAAGTTGCAAAAACTCACTTGCAAACTGCTCTATAATATGATTTGGCACAACAAATAAAGACTTATTGCATAAGCTTAAACGCTTACTTTCCATTGCTGCTGCAACCATTTCAAATGTCTTTCCTGCACCAACTTCATGTGCTAACAAAGTATTATTTCCATATAAGATATGTGCTACTGCATTTAATTGATGTTTTCTCAATTTTATTTCAGGATTCATTCCTACAAAATCTATATGAGAACCATCGTATTCTCGTGGTCTTATACAATTAAATTTATCATTATAAAGTCTTACTAAATCATTTCTTCTTTCTGGATCTTCCCATACCCAATTTAAGAATGCCTCTTTTATTGCATCTTGTTTACTACAAGCTATTGCTGTTTCTTTCCTGTTTAATACTCTTTGTTTTCTTCCTTCATCATCTATAAATGTATCAAATATTTTCACATCTTTTAGATTAAGTGTTTGTTCTATTATTTTGTATGCATTTATTCTTGATGTACCATAAGTTGTGTATGCTTTTACATTATTTTTATCATTACTTTTCCCATCAATATACCATTCAGCAGTTATGTTTGAATATTTAACATGAATATCCCATCTGTTATAACTTGGTGTATCTAATAATTCAAAAATAAACTTTCTAATAATTTCTGGTGGTATCCATGTTGAACCCAACTTAATTCCAATTTCACTTGCAGTAAGGTCTTTTGGAATTACCTCTTTTAGTTTTTCAACATTTATATTAAAACTAGAATCTTCTTTTGCAAATTGTTCTGCAATTTTAAGTTTCTCTCTAACATTTCCAGATAAATATTCATCAGCGGTTACCCAATTGTTTGGCTCTCCATATTCTGGAACTTTAAAAATTACTCCCTCAAGACTTTTTATCATTTTATCTGTATCTATACCACATAATTTTTGCATATAATTCAAATCAACTTTTGCCTTATCTTGTATAGATAGAATTAATGCTTCATCTGGAGTATCTACCTGTAAGATTTTCTTTTTAGCCTTTATAGTTCTTTTACTAAATATATCAGCTTTTCCAACAAATTTACCTTCTCCATCTATCTTTTCAAGTGAGCATAACAAAAAATAACTACTATCATTTGAAAAAGCTGTTTCATTTGCTCTTGAATTAATTAAGCCATATTCTTTTGTAAATCTATCATATAAATTATTTAATTTTACTTGTGCAAGATGAATTTCTTCATCAGAATAATCTTCCATTTGAAAATCTATCAGTTCTCTTGTTTGATCTCTTAATAAAATCAATCCTTTAATTCTGTTTTGTGCCGTCAATGGTAGTTCATCTTGTAAAATCATTTTTGAATTTTCTCTAAAATACAATTTATCATCTATTACTGCATAAGAATAGTTCTTAACAGTAGGAATTGCAGGTATTGATGTATCTTCTTGTTCAATTTCGTTTTCAATACTATTATTCTGTAATTCTCCATGTATATTAGTTATTGCATAATTTAATTGTTCTTCTAAATTTGTATCTTCTTCAGTTTTACAAGTTGAGTCATAGCCATAAGCTGTAGATACTATTTCCATTTTTCCTAATATCATTTCGGGATTATCTACAAAATATTTATTCATCGCAATATTGTTTTCATCTCTGTCTAGATATACCCAATCTGGCATTATATCAGTCAAATTTTCTCTTTTTTGTAAGAAAATAATATCTGATGTTACTTTTGTTCCTGCATTCTTTGTAAATGTATTATCTGGTAATCTGATAGCACCTAAAAGATCTGCTCGTTGTGCTAAATATCTTCTAACCTCTGGACTCGCTTTATCCATTGTTCCTTTTGATGTTACAAATGCAATTACTCCTCCTGGTCTCACTTTATCTAAAGTTTTTGCAAAGAAATAATCATGAATTAAAAAATTATTCTTATCATATCTTTTATCATTTACTTTAAAATCTCCAAATGGTACATTTCCTATTGCTATATCAAAAAATGAGTCTGGAAAGTCTGCCTTTTCATATCCTTGAATTTTAATGTTTGCTTTTTGATATAATTGCTTTGCTATTTTGCCACTTATAGTATCAAGTTCTACACCATAGAGTTTTGAACTTTGCATTTCTTGTGGTAACATTCCTAAAAAATTTCCTATACCACAACTTGGTTCAAGTATATTTGCTTGTTCAACTCCCATATTTTTTAGAATGTTATATATTGCATTTATAACTACTGGTGGTGTATAAAAAGCGGTTAAAGTAGAGGCTCTTGCTGATTTATATTCTTCATCTGTTAATAGTTCTTTTAATTCGTAATATTCTTCATTCCAATTCGTTTTATTTTCATCAAATACATCTGGAAGTCCACCCCAACCTATATATTTCGACAAAATGTTTTGTTCTTCGGAATTTGCTAATCTATTTTCATCTTCTAACTTATGTAAAAGTTTTATTGCCTCAATATTTCTTTTTACTTTTTCCTTTGGAGTACCTTCTCCTAGTAAGTTATCATTTATATGATAATTATGCTTTTCTTGATTTTTATAATACTCATCTCTATTAAGTGGTTCTGCATTTTCTTCTCTTTTCTTAAATAAATTCAATACATTTTGAGCTTGTTCAATTTCTCTTGGAATAATATCAAATTCCAAATTATCAATGAATTCTTGACTAACTTCTTCTAAATTTTTATCTATTAGTTCTGTAATACCAGTAAACTCTGCTAAATCTTTTCTTATATCATCTAAATTTTCATTATCTGTATTTTGGGAATATTCTAAAAGTCCACCATCAATTTCAGTCCCTCTATTATCATATATGGCATAATAATATCCTTCTTCATTTGTATGAAAGTGAAAGTAATTTCCATTTTTTAATTTATAATTTTTATCTATATTTTGAATTTCTATTTTATCATTTTCGTTAACATTTTCATCTTTAAATACTTGATTAAACATCCATTTTTCATTTTCATAGTCATTTTCTAACCAATTTTGATATTTTTCTTTTTCATCATTGATAAAATATCTATCTAATGCAATAAGTTCTCCAATTCGCTTTTCTATTGTATTCCAATTAACTTGCATTGTATCTTCAACTTCTCTTTTAGAAAGTTTTAGACCTTTGCTTGGAGTATATTCAACCCATATACCATCAAGTCCAGCTACACCATTAGTTCCATAATAGTTAAATTCCTTTTTTAAAAAATCTTGTCTTTCTTTTGATGATAATGTTTCTTGGTATAATCTATATACTCTAAATTTTCCATTTTGATGTCCTGTTCCATCTTGTAATGTTTTATCTATCATTTCTTGTGTAAAAGAAAAAGCAGGAGCATTTTCTACTTCTGCTTGTGTTTTGATATTATCTATTTGTTTTTCTACACTTGGTAATTCTTTTATTGGTGGTACATAAGTGTCTTCAAAAAGATTTAATTGTAAATTAACTCTGCTATTATCATTTCCTCTGCTTGGTTTCTTATTGAGTTCATTGCTTGTACCCACTCCATTTGATTCTCTCTTTTCATTTTCTCTGTTATTTGGTTCTTTTCTGCTAAACTTGTTATTATTTGTTTCATTCTCTTTTGAGCTGTCTGTTCTATTTCTCCTAAATGTTCTTCCATTTTGCCATCTATCATCAATTCCTCGTATAACCCTCTTTTGTATTCTTTTAGGAAGTTCTCCCTCATTCTTGAAAATCTCCCCTGTGTTATTTTCTTTGTTTTTGGTAATGCTACTTGTGGTATCTGATAATCTCCCATTTGTTTGTATGTTAATTCTATCATAATCGTTTCTCCCTTCACTATTTTTTTCTTCATTATTATGATAATTCATTTTTTCGTTATTAACAAATGTACGATTTGTTAATTTATTATTTTTTTCAAAATTAATGACACTTGAATATATTTCTCTTATTTCTCGTTCTGCAATATCACTCGTTGCAGCACCTAATCTTGAAATAACTCTTTTGTTATTAAATTGTTTTATTATTTCAAAATCAGCTAGGCTAAAATGTTCCATTGGATCAATTCCACATCTTTTCATTGTCATATATGCAATTGAATTTGCTAATATTCCTCTGAAATAAGATTCCAATTCAATGTCATTTAATTCTTGTAGAAAACTTCCTTCTGTAACTTCTTTTAAATCAACTAAATAATCTTGAAAGTTATCTTCTACTAAATTTATTGAACTAGAATAAATTGCTTCAGCTAAAGTATCTTTTATTTCTAAATTACCAAAGCTATTTTCTAATGTTTCAATAATTCCATTTGTATAAGAAGGCTTTACTTCCCATAATTTTAAATCTTGACCTATACCACTATGAGTATCTGAAATATCAAATACATGTCTTAGTACACTTCTACCATTTTCAATGGATAATAATGCAATACCTTTTGCGCCTTTATTTACCCATCTTTTTAGCCTTTTATTCCAAGTTTCTATATCAGCACAAGCTGTTGCATTTGCTTTTTGGGCATATATCAATACTTGTTCACTAAAAGAATATTTATAATTATTACTAGCAGTATTTAAAAATTCTATCCAGTTTTCACTACTTTGAGAAATGTATTTTATGGTTTCATTTGCCATTTCATTAACTAATTGATATTTATTCGCCATTGGATTCCTCCTTTCTTGTTTGTTGATAATTAAAATACCCTATTGTATTGTGTTCTTTAATAAATTCTCGTAAAGCAATAATATTCAAAACATCAGGATCTTTTGTTATTTCTTTTAAATCTTCTATTTTTAAGTTTGAAATATCTTTTTCTGTTGATTTTCCAATATTTATCAACTTATTATATGTTTCCATTCTTAAATTTCTTTTTCTAGGCATTTCCCACCTCCTATTTTAAACATAAAAAATAAGCTAGATATTAATCTAACTTACTTCTTTTTATATTATATTTATTTTTTTATTACATGATAATCACATTTTTTACATCTGCCGAATCCTTGCGTACGCAAAGCTATTGAGCTTTGCCATTCATTTCCACATATGCTACATTTCCACCATACTATTGTTTTGTTTTTACAAGTCATTTTCTCTGGTTTTAAATCTCCATTTTTTATAGGATGCCATTCTTTCTCTAACTCTGGATAATTCGTTGCCAAAGAACCTTCTTTTTTTATTAAATTCTTCTTTCTAGTATTTGCTCCAATAATCGATGCACATTTTGGACAATCTTTTGAATTGATTCTACTATCTATAGATGCCTTCCACTCATACCCACATTTCGAGCATTTCCAAAAAAATTTATTTTTTCTTTCTCCAAGATTTAAATCTTCAAATCTGATTTTATTTTTTTCATAGTCATATTCATTTGCTAATCTAGGATATATTGTTTTAAAATCATTAGTTCCTTTTTTTAATCTATAATAAGAACATTCAATACATTTTGTAGTATTTTTTCTAAATATATCTTTTACTTTAGCACTATATGATTTACCACACTCTGTACATTTTAGCCATATAACTTTTTCACTTCCTTTAGTAAACATGTCAGGAGTTAAATTTCCATTTTTTTCATTATCCCACATATAGATAATTTCTGGTTTTAATTCTAATAACGAATTTTTCTTTCTTGATAAATACATTAACTCCAAAATTTTATCATTATCATTTTCCAAATCAATATTCATATTTTTGCACTTTAGATAATTAAGTATATCTAAGATACATTTCTCTAAATTTTCTTTTCCGTCTTTTATTTGAAAAGTCTCAAAAATAATTGATGTTGAATCTAATAATGGTAATCCTTTTTCTCTCACACGAATCAACTTTATATTTAGCTCATTACAAATTTTATCTTTTTCTAAATCCTTCTTTATATTTTTATGCCAAAGAGCTCCATCATATTCAATTGCTGTTTTAATAGATGGAATATAAATATCTAATTCTTTTCCAGCTTGATTATTTAATTTAAAATTTTCAATAGCATCTTTAAAATTTTGACTAATATAATAAAAAATAGCTTTTTCAGGATATGATACTTTATATTCTTTCTTACATATTGGGCAATTTCTGCCTTTGACTCGATTTACAATACTTGCTTCCCAACTATGTCCATACTTACATTTCCAATATACTTTTTTATTTGATTTAGCCATATAATTTTCTGGCAAATTAGGATTTTTATCATAATCCCATTCATCTAATAATTTAGGATACAAGCTTTTTAAATCATTAACACCAATAACTGGTGTTGCATTTATATCTCCAGTTCTTTTACTTGCACATTCAGGGCAACCTAATCCTCTACTAACTTTACTTCTTATTTCAGCCAAATAGTCATTACCACAAAATATACATTTCCACCAAACTTTATATCCAGATTTTTTTAAAAACTGATTTGGTTTTAAATCGCCATTCTTTTCATAATTCCATTCACATAGAACTTCTGGAAATTGAGATTCTAAATCATTTACTCCAAGAATGGGTGTTGAATGTTTTAATGATAATTTGTTTCTTTTGCATTCAGGGCATCCATTTCCTCTCCCGTCTTTTCTATATCTATCATGTGGAGCAGCTTGCCATATGTTATTACATTTATTACAGTGCCAATATACTTTTGTATGGCATCCATAAGATATCTTTTCAGGATAATAACCTAACTCTTTGTTTTTTTCATAATCCCATTCTTTCATCAATTCAGGAATATCTATTATATATTTTTTATCATTCAATATTTTTCCTCTTTTCTATGTTAACTTGATAAATTTATCAATATTATAACACATTTTCAAATAAATGTTTTAATATTGTCAAAAAGAACTAGGCCTTACTTATTACAATTCTTAATTATTATAGAGTATCATGAATTCTAATTAGCTTTAAAAGAAAATAATCCATTGCTTCTGTGTCTTTATTCTCATTAACCATTGCTGTTCTACTTTCATATAAACTATTAATTATAAGTCCTAAATCGTGTTTATTTACCTTCATCTTATTTTTTAATTTTACCAGTACCTCATCAACCACATCAACATATTTATTTTGTTTTAATAAATTATTTCTAAAATCTATTAAAGAATAACGCAATATTCTCAATTCTTCATTATTTAATTCTAGCTTTTTCTTTTTTTCAAACATTATAATCTCCCCTCAAAAATTACTATTTGAGAAGATTATATCATATCATTTAATTATTGTCTTATGTATAAACAGAAAAAGAGAGATTAATTTTGTATTTTTATATTAACCTCTCTTAAATTAAACTATTCTTGTTTATTCTTATTATGATTACGAATAACTATATAAGTAATTCCTAATAAAGATAATATAATTGCTCCAGCAAATAATTTAATTTTGCTTTCATCTCCTGTTTTAGGAACTTCTATTTTTTTATTTTCAAAAGTAAATTCTATTGTGCTATCTTTTTCTTCTACTTGTTCATTATCTACGAATATTCCTTTATCATTGATTTCAACTTTTGCTACTCTGCTAGATAATTCATAATCTTTTGGTGCTTTTATTTCTTTGATGTAATATGTGCCATATCTTAATTCTTCAAATAAGGCTGTTCCATTTTCTTTGTCAGATTTTACTTCTTTAATTAGCTTTGTACATTCTGAATCTTCATAAATACCAAAAATAAATTTATCTTTTATAGTTTCTTTAGTTTCAGAATCTACTTTAACTACTTTTACATTCTTTAATATTGGCATATCTTTCATTTCAATTTTTTGTGTATTTTTTTCTGATGTTACAACAAATTTTATTTCTTCTGTAATTTCGTAGCCATAAGGTGCTGTTGTTTCTTTTAATACATATGTTTTACCTTCTTCAAGACCTTTTACTTGATGTGGTTCTTTTGCAGATGTCCATTTATCTATTGTATCTCCATTTTCATCAATTACTTCTAATTCTGCTCCTTCTAATTCATTTCCATTAGTTAAGTCTGTTTTTGTAACTTCAACTACTTTATTTATTAGCTCTATGCGTTGATCTTTCTTTTCATCAGTTACTTTAAAGGTAACATCTGTAGCTTTTACAAATCCATTAGGAGCTGTTTCTTCATGTAAAGTATAAGTTTCATTTTCGATTAGATTTTTAATCTTATGTTCTTCTTTAGTAGAAATCCACTCATCAACAATATTTCCATCTTTATCTATGATTTGAATTTTAGCACCTTCTACTTCATTACCTCCAATATCAGTTTTAGACATTGAAACAACTTTATCTTTCATATTTATTTTTTGAATTTTATTTGTATCGTCTATTGTAAATTTAACACTTGTAGCTATTACATAGCCCTCTGGAGCTATCTCTTCTTTTAGTATATATTCTTTACCTACTACAAGTCCCTCAATTTTGTGAGTTTTATCAGTAGATATCCATTCATCTATAACTTTATTATCACTATCTAACACAGATAGTTTAGCCCCTTTAAGTTCTTTATCTCCTGTAATATCAGTTTTAGAAAACTCTACTAGAGTTGTATCATTTGATATATCTAATTTTTCAGTATAAACTTTTGTTGTTAAGTCTTTTTGTTCAAACTTAACTTCATATTTTGTTGTATTTAATACAAGTCCATTTAAAGTTTTTGTTTCTTCAATTTCATAAGTTCCAATTGGTAAATTTGTTATTTCTAGTTTTCCATCTTTAGTAAGATTATATTTTTTAATCTCTTGTCCTTTTTCATAAATAACACTACCATCTGACATGTCAATAATATTTTCTTTTGCTGAAAGCTTAAATTCTATACCTGATAAATCTGATGTATCAATTAAAGATATATCTGCATCTTCTCTTACGCTAATTGTTTTATCTAATTTAATTGTTCCTGTTGGTTGCTCATTTTTAATAATAACTTCTTTTATAAAATCTCCATCTTTATCTTTGTCATAATCTTTTACATTTTTTATTTCAAATTTAACTGCTTCCTCTAATTGTAAAAATCCTGTTGGAACTTTTATTTCAGTTATTTCATAACTACCTACTGGTAATTTTAATGGTGTAGTAATTGTTGCTTTATCATCATTTTTACTATTAAATGAATTATCTGGAACAACTATATTATCTGCATTAGTTGTAAATGATGTATATGTTGTATTTCCTATTTTTTGAGAGATAGTTTCTCCTTTTTTGAACAATATTTTTTTAGTAGCTCTATCATATATGTCTTTTGTAGCTTTTATCTCAAATGTTGTAGAATTTAATGTAACAAGTTTATCTGTTTTTAAATCTTTTTTGATCAATTTAATATATGTTTCTAATTGTTCATTATTAACAACGATATGCTTTGTTTTCTTTGCTATTTCCTTAATTTCTGATTCATCATCTGTAATAGAAAATGTAAAATCAACTGCTGTTTCATAATCTGTTGGAGTTTTTGTTTCTTTAACAATGTATTTTCCATAAGGTAAGTTATTTTTTGTATAAGCATTTCCATCTTTATCTGTTACTATTACTGCATAAGATGGTGCAATAGCTTGAGCTGATTTTACTCTTTTGCTATCAACCTTAACTTTGTTTCCATTTTCATCAAATCCATTCCAAACTTCTTCATAAGAATATCCTTGTGCATAAGCTCTTTCTACTGCTGAATTTAATTTAATTGTAAATTCTGCACCTTCTAATCCAGGTGTTTCTCCTGAGTTTTCTTTTATTCCTGATTTGAAAATATGTACTCCCATTTTCTTAACATTTTCTAAACTTGTTTTAGTATCTGCTATTACTTTTGTGTATTGGTCTTTGTATTTTAATTCTACACTGTAGGTATTTTTATCTAACATATATCCAGTTGGATTAGTTTCTTCTTTTACAATATATTTTCCTAAAGGAAGATTTTTTATATCTTCTGTTTCTCCCTTTTCATTTATAGTTCTTGTTGCAACTAAATCTCCATTAGAATAGAATTTTTTAGTTTTTGCTTTATTATATATATCCTCATTTGCATAAACTTTATAGACTGCACCATTAAATGTTGCATCTCCTTGTGGTACTGATCCAGTTTCCGCATCTTTCTTTATTATTGTAATTTTTCCTGTTGGTTCTTCATCTTTTATTCCTGTAACATCAATATATATAACTTTTGTGTTAGCATCTTTATATTTTAATTCTGTATCAAATTCTTTTGAATTTACTAAATATCCATTTGGTGCATTTGTTTCTTTTACATAGTATTTTCCTAAGTGTAAATTAGAAAATTGAGCCATTCCATCATCATTAGTTATAGCTTTTGTTATCAATTCTCCTTTTTTATACCATGTAATTGTTCCTGCAACATTTTTAATATCTTCTCTTGCATATAATGATATTTCTGCTCCTTTTAGTTTGTTATTATAATTATCTGTTTTATATGCTTTGATTTCTCCTGTTGGTTCTTCGTTTACTATTGCTTTTGTTGCTGTTTGATTTACTTTAACTTCTACATCATAAGATTTTGTGTCTATTAAATACCCAAAAGGCACTGATATTTCATTTATTGTATAAGTTCCTTTTTTTAATTTATCAATAGTAATCTTTCCATTAGTAACAGTAACGTCTTTATTATAGTCATTTGCTCCTCTTACTTTGAAAACTGCACCATTTACTAAATCTCCATTTGTATTTAATTTTTGTAACTCCAATCTTCCAAATGTTTCAATTTCTAGTGAAAAATTTAATGTTACTGGATCATTATAACTCATACAATATAATTGGTTTTGAACACCACTTGCGAATTCAAAATAAACCATTGTATCATTATCTTCTGTTCCGTTTTTTATCATTCCCCACTCTTTAAAAGTATTATCTGAAATTCTATAATTTTCTAAATTTGTATTTTCATCTACAAAAATAGTCATTGAATTACTACCATTTTGGTGAACGAATCTTATTCCATCTTTTGTATTATCAATTGTTCCATATTCTGCAAGAACTCCATTAGAATCAGTTATTGTTTTTGTTTCTCCTGCTTGAATTGTAATTGTAGACCCATTGAAACTAGGTCTTTTTTCGATATCTGCTATTTCATTATTTATTCTATTTTTAAAGTCTATATATCCTTGTTGCTCATCTGACTTAATAAATGTTGCATTGCTTTGTCCAAGAATTTCCCAAATATATTGTTGAGTAAACACATAATCCCATTTTACCCATTTCATATCATTAGCTAAAATTCCTCCATCTACTGTATATCCACCATTATTTTTATACCATCCTAAATAAGCAACTTTACATGCCTTTCTAATGTTTGAATTAGTTGGCGTATAATAAACTCCATTATATGAAGCTCCTGTTTTAAAATCTATTCCATGTTCTGCACAGAATACGGTTCTCCTTTCTCCTGTATTTAAATTATTTAATCTTCTTATTAACACACCTGTTGTTCCATTTGCATTATCGGTGGTTTTCATTCCAGATGCATATTGACCTCCAGACCATTTTCCACTTCCCGATGCTGCAAAAACAGGTTGTATTATACTAAATAATATTAAAAATAACATTATACTAGCTAATATTTTATTAACTTTTTTTATTTTCATAAAATTTTACCTCCTATTTTTCATAAAAAAAGAACAAGTAATACTCTACCTGCTCTATATTTTTAATAATTTATTTAATTATAATAAAAGTTTATTGTCCATTTTCCACAAAACGGACATGACCAAGTTTCATACCCATACGGACAATTTTTTTGATATGTTTCATCATTGATCTCAAATTTTTCCCATTTATCTCCCCAAGTTTTAATTATTCCTTGATAGTAATTAATTGCATCTTGTTTTGAGCTAAACCATTTATTTGAGTTTCCAACTCCTACACCATGTTTGGTATCAGAACACTTCGCTTTTTCAGATTGTTTTATATCTCTTTGTTTTTCTTCCTTTGGCTGTTCTGGTACTGTCGTTGTTTCTTTTTCTACGGTCTTTTTACTTGTAGTAACAGGTATTGTTTTGGCTTGTTCTACTGGTTTTGAACTTTCTACTTTTTTATCTTGTGTTGCTATTGAATTTTCCTTTGTTTCTTCTTGAATATTATCTTTTACGGTATCAATTTCTTGTGGTATTTCTTCTACTTTCTCTTGTTTTTCTATATCATCTTTAAAAACCATCACTTCAGTATTTTCTATTTCTTCATCATCAGTATTATTTATTTCAGTTACAATCTCTTTCTCTTTTTCTATCTTACTAAATTTCTTTGATTTTATAATCATGATATTTGCAAATAATATCACTATTAAGGCTATAATTATTAAAACTAATATCTTTTTACTTTTCACTACTACCATCTCCTTATAGCTTAATTATATGCTTTCTAGATATAAAAACAAATGTATAAAGCATTATATATATTTAATATAATAATTCTTTTTTAGTTTGTAATATAGTATGTATTTAAAAGGGATTGTAAGGGAAAACTTTGTAATGTGTTCACACAAAAAATAAAACTACTTGTAAATCTATTGTTCACACACATTATCGAGCATTTCGTTCTTGTTTTAATCTTTCCCTTTTGTTGTGTTCTTCCACACATTGGATAATAAAATCTTCTATCTTACCAGAGTCTTTGACTTTAGTTGGTATATATTTTTCTATTCTATCATTGTGTATCTTTATGAACTCTTTTTGATTTGGTTTTTCTTTATCTAACAAATTCTCTATTTTTTCTTCAGATATAGTTCCTTCTTGTTGCATTTTCTTTAATGTTATAGCTTGACTTAAACTAGGAGAAACCTCGTCATATTGTAATTTATTTAAAACTACATATTGATAATCTTCTTCTAAATAAGATAATTCTACGGCTGGTCTAAAAGCTATTCTTTTATTATCAACTTCTTCTAATAACTCTGGTATTAAATATGTAAGACGAATATATCTTCTTATATTTTCTCTACTTTCTCCAACTTCTTCTCCTAGTATTTCATCAGTTCTCAACTTTGACACCACTGGTGTCGAAGTTTCATTTTCTTCTAAATCAATTCTTTTTCCTTGATGTTTCATTGCTTCTAATTTAAGTTTATATGCAAATGCTTTTTCGCTAGGCAATATTTCTTCTCTTTGAATATTACTATCAACCATAAGAATTGTTGCCTCATCATCTGTTAAATCTTTCACTATACATCTTATTTGTTTTATTCCTGCAAGTTCACAAGCTCTTTTTCTTCTATGTCCAGAAATCATTTCATAAGTTCCATCTTCTTTTGGTCTAACTATAACAGGTAATATTACTCCATATTCCTTTACACTCTTAACCATTTCTTGCATTTTTTCATCATTAATTACTTTAAAAGGATGATTAGGAAAATCTTTGATACTACTTATATTAATTTCTTCAACTTTTTCGGCTTTTTCATAATCTCTCTGTTCTTGAATTGTAAACAAATCATCTAGCTTTGGAAGTTTCATTTTTTGTTCTTGTTCTTTCATTGTCTAATACCTCCTTTGCTAAATTTTTATATGCCTCTGCGACAGGACTATTTTTATCAAACTCAAAAATGCTTTTCCCTGTTGATGTAGATTTTGCTGTATTTATAGCTTTAGGAATTTCAGTATTATATATGTTTACATAGTGTCCATAATTTTCATTTATCGTATCTCTTACATCTTTCGACAAATTAGTTCTTTTATCAACAAGAGTGAGCAAGACACCTCCAATTTTTAAATTGGGATTTATTTGTTTATGAACTCTATTTACTGTCTTTAATAAATGTCCCATACCTTTTGCAGCAAGATACTCTCCCTGTACTGGAATTATTATTTTGTCACTACAAGCCAGTGCATTTATGGTTATCATTCCTAAGCTGGGCATACAATCAATTAAAACATAATCGTAATTATCTTTTATTTCTCTTATAGAATTTTTAAGTGTAAACTCTCTACTCATTGCATTTACCAAAGAAAACTCTATTGCAGATAAATCTAAATTAGATGGAATTAAATCTATACCTTCTTTGTGATGAAGTATGCTATTCTCCGCATTTATCTCATTATCACATATTGTATCAGACATTAAAGTTCCAATGGTATTCTGCAATTCATCTTGATTATAATATCCCATACAAGTAGTCAAATCGCCTTGTGGATCTGCGTCAATAAGTAATACTTTTTTTCCTTGTTTAGCAAGAGCTACACCTAAAGAAAAAGTGGTAGTTGTTTTTCCAACTCCACCCTTTTGATTTGCTATTGCTATAACTTTACTCATTGGCATTCTCCTTTTCTTCCTTACTTTTTCTGTATTGTTCTCTATAACTTACAAATTGCTCATATAAATCTCGTTCTTTTACATTCTCTATATATTCTTCTGCATTTTCAATAAAGTCATCAATAGTTTCATTTATAAGTGAACATATTTCTTTAAAGCTTGGAGATTCATAAAGCTCTGAAAGTGAAAATTCAATACTCTCTGCGATTTCATCTTCCATATCTATTAGATAATATAGGTCATTATACATCAATGGTATTTCTTGTTTAAAAACTCGCTTTATATCTTCAGATAATAACATTTGATAGATTAAAGTATATAAACTATTTTCTGATATTTGAGCAAAATGTAATGAATTTCTTAACCTGTCTTGGGCATTTTTTATTTTTTGCATATCATCTTCTGTTTTATTTTCTTTAACAAGTAACTTACTTATTTCTGCCATATCAGGATCCATCCAGTTTTCATATTTAATACAGTCTTTAGTTGTATTCACTAACATTGCTTTTATAGTTTCGTGTAGTGTTCTTTCATCTAATCCTTCTAAAGTTCCTTCGTTTAATAATTCATCTTGTACTGCATACTTTCTTTTAAAATCATATATTGATTTTTTCATTTAAAATTACCTCCTAAATTTTTATTTTGAAGGCAAAAAAATAAAGCTAATTTTTTTAATTAACTTTTTGTTAGATATTATTTCAATAACTACATTTTTTATGCTGAATAATATATGTATCCTATTAGACATAAAAAGAGGTTACATTTGGTTTATATTATCAAAGTTTTGTGCAATTGAGTGGAGGGGAATTTGTTTATAT
>ULXM01013533.1_pt1 | contig 35577 bp, 26 predicted proteins | sample 1961271 | NCBI WGS metagenome assembly ULXM01 (sample SAMEA4835838, study PRJEB28245) | human gut metagenome | biome: gut microbiome; material: fecal sample | place: Denmark | collected 2008 | reverse complement strand
GCGGTGAGGTTGAACGACAACTGCAGCCGTCCGTCGGGCGACGTCAGCACCTCTGTTGCGCCCAGCGAGGCTGATGCGGAAAGCAGAGCCGCTGCAGTCAGGATAAAATGCTTCATAGAGTGTTTTGTTAAGTGAATTATAATTTAGTCATAGGGTAATATCTCGTATTTAAGCTTCAAGTTCGGCAAGGATTTTTTTCAGTTCCTCGTCGGTGGAAAGCAATTTAGCCTTGCACACTTTCAGCAATTCAAGGGAGCGCGACGTGAGTCGCGACAAGTTGTCGATGCTGCAGGCATCGCTCTGCATCTCACGCACAATCTTCTCCAATTCGGCAACCGCCTCAGAGTATGTCAGTTTCTGAATCTCGTCTTTCTCCATAAATAGATAGTTTTTGCAAAGATAGTGCAAGCCGAGCGGAAAGAAAAGAGCTTGCTCAATTTTCTTTTCCGAGGCGCCGCCTATTTTATCGAAAGATAGTGCAAGCCGAGCGGAAAGAAAAGAGCTTGCTCAATTTTCTTTTCCGAGGCGCCGCCTATTTTATCAAAAGCAGCCCAACAGTCCTTGTTGTGATGAGAAAATAAAAAAATGCGGGCAGCTGATAAGGCAGTCCGCATTCAGATTGTTTAATAGGCGCAAATTTTATTTCACCGGAATCTTTTCGATGCGGCGGATATGTCGTCCGCCCTCGAAGTCAGTGTTGAGAAACGTCTTCACCATCTCGATGGCTTGCTCGTTGCTAACGAAGCGACCAGGCATTGCAAGCACATTGGCATCGTTGTGTTGGCGCGAAAGGGCAGCCACTTCAGGGATCCAGCAAAGGGCTGCACGGATGCCCTGGTGCTTGTTGAGAGTCATGCTGATGCCCTCTCCGCTGCCGCACACGGCGATGCCGGGATAGCATTCACCCTTCTCCACAGCCTCAGCGCAAGGGTGGGCGAAGTCGGGATAGTCGCAACTGTCGGTAGAATAAGTGCCGAAATCCTTGTAGGCTATGCCTTCTGATTCGAGGTAGGCTTTTACAGCCTCCTTTGTGTCGTAGCCGGCATGGTCGCTGCATAGCGCCACTGGGCAATTTTGTTTCAAGATGCTCATATTTTTGTTCTGTTTATTTCGTAGTGCAAAGATAGTGCAAGCCGAGAGGAAAGAAAAGAGCTTGCTCGATTTTCTTTTCCGAGGCGCCGCCTATTTTATGAAAAGATAGTGCAAGCCGAGAGGAAAGAAAAGAGCTTGCTCAATTTTCTTTTCCGAGGTGCCGCCTAATTTTATGAGAAGAATTTTGAAGAGAAGATGACTTTTTACAAAAAAATTACGGTTCTCGGAGCAAAAAAGGTGAATTTCTGCGTTTTGAACTGAGCCATAACGCATTAAACAGAAAACCTCGGAAATAGTAACGATGGCAATTTAGCAAAGAAACGCAAGGTAATGAAATAGAACGGTTGCCAAGTCATTACCCGATAATGCAGTAAAGTTTTTCTTTGTGTCGTCACGTTTCATCGTTCTGCGTTAGTTTGCATATCAATGTATAACTCGCTGATAACTAATTTTGTAACCAAAAAAAAGATTAGATTATGCGAAGTACATTCAAAGTGCTGTTCTACGTGAACGGAAGCAAAGAGAAAAACGGTATTGTCCCGATTATGGGACGGGTGACAATCAACGGTTCTGTGGCTCAATTCAGTTGCAAGCAGAGCATCCATAAAGACCTATGGGATGTGAAAGGCAACCGAGCTAAAGGCAAGAGTAAAGAATCGAGAGACATCAATTTGGCTTTGGATAACATCAAGGCTCAAATCATCAAGCACTATCAACGCATTTCGGACAGAGAAGCATTTGTAACTGCCGAAATGGTACGCAATGCCTATCAGGGCATAGGAACAGAGTATGAAACCCTGCTCCGAGCATTTGACAAGGAGAACGGGGCCTTTGCCAAACGAGTTGGCAAGGATCGTTCTCTGAGTACATATCAAAAATACCTTACCGTAAGGAAATATCTTGCAGAATTTATCAAGGTACACTACAAGCGTACAGATATTGCGATGAATGAACTAACCGAGGATTTCATTCGTGATTATTGCTTGTATCTGAGAAATGAGGTTGGATTAGCTCAGTCATCAGTGTGGATATACTCCATACCATTGAAGCACATTGTAACCACTGCTCACTATAATGGTAAGATTGCAAGAAATCCATTTGCCCAATACAAGGTTGACCCCGACCACAAGGAAAGAGGCTTCTTAACTGAAGATGAACTGCAAGCCTTTACAACTATCGAATTGAACAATCCCGACTTGGAGTTGGCAAGAGACCTGTTTGTATTCGGTTGTTGGACGGGTATATCATTCATCGATATTAAGAACCTGACAACGGAGAATATCACAATATTGGGCGGTTCACCTTGGATTGTATCAAAGCGACAAAAGACAGGTGTGCCGTTCCAAATCAAATTGATGGATATACCTATGCAAATTATCAAGCGATACGAGCCATACAGAATAAGCAACAGTCTTTTCAACATTGGTAGCCACGACACCATAAACAAACGCATAAAAGAGGTGGCTAAATTATGCGGTATCGAGAAGCGAACTTCGTTCCACCTGAGTAGGCACACATTCGCAGTATTAGCCTTGAACTATGGTATGCCGATAGAGAGTGTAAGTAAGATTCTCGGACATACGAACATTACCACAACGCAGATTTACGCCAAAGTAACCAATACCAAACTAGAACACGATATATCAATGTTTGAGAGTAGAGTTTGTGAAAGGTTTGCAATCTAATATATATGGATATGGAACGAGCAATTATAACAATCAGCGAAAGTGGCAAAGTGAACATTCCTGATAGCAATATATGGATGTCGTTTTCGGAACTTGTGGTGCTGTTTGATGTGGCAGCACCCACACTAAAGGCAGCAATCCAAGCCATACACAAAAGCGGAGTAATAGCGGAACATACACAACATTGCGAAGTAATGCCATATACCTATTGGGGTACCCTCTACAATATGGATATGATTATAGCCCTTGCTTTTCGCATCTACTCATACTATGCGGAGAAGATACGGACAGAGGTGTTAAAGAGGATATGCGGACGAAAAGAGAAAGTATGTTATCTCTTTTTGCTTGCCAACTCTCCAATAGGTATGTCGTAATATCAGTATATCGGCAAACTAATAAGTCGGTAAGTCTGCATATCGGCTGATTAGTCAGTCAAGGCAAGCCCGAAGATAGGTCAATTGACCTGTTTTCGGGCTTGCTTTATTTATGCACCCCTCAAATTCCAATCCCCATAGTACTTTATTCACTATTCTGCTATGATTTGCGTAGCAACTTATCCGTCAATCACTTATACTTTTGTAGCTGACATTTTTTGAACTTAAAAGCATTTGAAAATGGAAGCTATCAAAGTAACATCAAGCCATAAACCGCCATCAGATGGTGGTATGGCAAAAGAAGAATCTATCCGAGTGGGAACAACGCTCTACAAGATTGTGGAGCAACCGAGACTGAACGGTGGATATGTAAAGAAGCGTATCCCTTGGAACAATGAAACGCTCCGCCAAGACTATGGCAAGGACTACATCGGCAGTGTTCCCAAGTATGACGGATTCTGTACCGTACCCGAACACATCGGCTATCGCCCTGTAATCGGCAAGTTCCTTAATCTCTATGAGCCGATATACCACCAACCGCAAGAGGGTGATTTTCCCTCTATCCGTTCATTGGTGGAGCATATCTTCGGTGAGCAATACGAGTTGGGAATGGACTATCTGCAACTACTCTATCTGCAACCCGTTCAGAAGTTGCCAATCCTGTTATTGGTATCGGAGGAACGAAACACAGGTAAGAGCACATTCCTTAATTTTCTGAAAGCCCTCTTTCAGAACAATGTAACATTCAACACCAACGAGGATTTCCGCAGTCAATTCAATTCCGATTGGGCTGGCAAACTTCTTATTGTGGTTGATGAAGTGTTGCTCAATCGTAGAGAGGACAACGAACGATTGAAGAATCTAAGCACTACACTATCCTACAAGGTGGAAGCCAAAGGCAAAGACCGTGATGAAATAGCGTTCTTCGCCAAATTCGTGCTATGCTCCAACAACGAGTACCTGCCCGTAATCATCGATGCAGGGGAAACACGTTATTGGGTACGCAAGATAAACCGCTTGCAGTCCGATGATACCAACTTCCTGCAACGCTTGAAAGCGGAGATACCAGCATTTCTCCATTTCCTCATCAATCGAAAGTTATCCACCGAGAGGGAGAGCCGAATGTGGTTCAATCCCTCATTGCTGCATACCGAAGCATTGCAGAGGATTATACGAAGCAACCGCTACTTCAAAGGTTGTCTTGCTCCAAAGGATATTACCCATATCCGACAGCAGGGCGAGCAGCGAGATGTGTGTTACCTCTTCGAGGGCTTTATGGATTACCTCTCATTCCTCACAATCCGAGTGAACAACAATCCCGAAGAGTCACACACAAACGAGCATGATTATATGGTGCTGAACTCTGTTACCAACCTCTCCAAAGCGGAGCAACTGCTACGCCCATACTCCCGAATAGGTTGTTTTCTCGACAACGACCAAGCAGGGCAAAGAGCGTATGAGAATCTGAAAAAGATGTTCGGAAACAAGCTCCAAGATATGTCGCATCACTACGCAGGACACAAGGATTTGAACGACTATCTATGCCATCGAAACCAAGCAAAACAAGCAGAGAAAAAGTCGCAAGTCCAATCCGCAAGTCGGATGCCACAACCGCAGCCAAAGAAGAAACGAGGCTTCAGGTTATAGCCTACTATAACTACACGCTTCGCTTAAAGTAGTTGTGGGCTCTACCGAGGGTGCAGAGTGACCTCTCTGCACTCCGCTTATGGGCGTTTCCCCTAAGAACCCCGACAACGGAAGCATACGACCAAGCAACATAATGACCAAATATCCAAACGACCAAATGAAATTGTAACCAATAAAATCAAAGAACAATGGCAGTAAAAAGCAGCATACATATCAAGCCTTGCAACATATCATCGAGCGAGGCTCACAACCTCAGAACTCCCGAGTATATGCGTAACATCGGAGAGTCGAAAATCTACCTCATACCCCAACTTGTTGCTGACAACGAGTATTGGATAAATCCTCGCTTTGGCGACTATGACTTACAGACGCATTACGATAACATCAAGCAGATGGTAAAGGCTAAGACAGGGCGAGCGATGCAAGAGAAAGAGCGAGAACGCAAAACCAAGAGTGGAAAGATTATCAAGGTTGCGGGATGCTCACCCATTCGTGAGGGTATGCTACTCATCAAGTCAGACACCACATTAGATGATGTTCGCAGATTTGGTGAGGAGTGCCAACAGCGTTGGGGCATCACACCGCTTCAAATATTCCTACACAAAGACGAGGGGCATTGGCTCAGTGGAGAGCCAGCCCCAGACGATAAGGAGAGTTTTCAAATTGGCGGTCGTTGGTTTAAGCCCAACTACCACGCCCATATCGTATTTGATTGGATGGACCACAATACGGGCAAAAGTCGAAAACTTAACGATGATGATATGATGCAGATGCAGACATTGGCATCCGAGATTCTATCAATGGAGCGAGGACAAACCAAAGCCGAGACTTGCAAGGAGCATTTAGAGCGCAATGACTTTATCATCGAGAAGCAGCGTGCCGAGCTGGAACGCATTGAGGCTGAGCGACAGCACAAGGAACACCTGATAGATCTTGCCGAGCAAGAACTCAAACAGGTGAAATCGGAGATACGCACCGACAAACTCAAAAGCGTGGCCACCGATGCTGCCACAGCGCTTGCAAGCGGAGTAAGTTCTCTTTTCGGCAGCGGTAAGATGAAATCGTTGGAACGCAAGAACGAGGATTTACGGGATGAGATAGCAATCCGAAACGAGACCATCGAGCAAATGCAGGTGGAGCATAGTCGGGCAATGATGAATAAGGATAACGAGCATCGCAAGGCTCTTGAAGCAAAGGAGGCCGAGCATAAGGAGGAGACTAACATCCTCAATTCAATAATCAATACTGCCCATCGTTGGTATCCTGATTTTGCCAACCTTCTTAGATTGGAACGCCTTGCCAAACAAATTGGACTTTCGGCGATGGAGTTTGCCGAGCTGTTAAAGGGTAGGATTGTGAACTTTACAGGGCGACTATTCTCCTCGGAGCATAACCGATGGTTTGCTACGGATAATACCCCCTTGCAGATTCTGCGAGATAACGACAAGCGTCTAACCCTAACTGCAAATAGAATACCTCTCAGCCAATGGTTCAACGAGCAATACGACAAACTTAGACAATCAATCCGACAACCTATTCAACCAAAGAAGAGCAGGGGAATGAAATTGTAAAAAAAGTAACGGCAACTATTCATTTTAAGAGTAGTTGCCGTTGTTCATTACGCCTGTTTCTTGTAGGTGAGGGCGGCGAGGGTGTTGAAGATGATGGCGAAGATGCCGAGGGCTGCGTAGTTTGTCCACAGCTCGGCAATGGTGGTTCCCTTCAAATATACCGAGCGCAGAATCTCTACATAGTATCGTGGCGGCAATATGAGCGTGAAGCGTTGCGCCCACACTGGCATTGAATCAATAGGCGTAAGCAGTCCACTCATCAACATAAAGGTCATAATAAAGAAGAACATAACAAACATTGTCTGTTGCATCGTCTCCGAGAAATTGGCGATAGTCAGGCTGAAGCCCGAAATCGTAAGGATAAAGAGCAACGCTCCGAAATATATTGCTCCGATAGAGCCTACGGGTGCAAGGCCATAGACCAATCGAGCCACAAGCATTGCCACCGTCACGACAAACAATCCTATAATCCAATACGGCACAAGTTTCGAGAGGATAAACATAAAACGTGAGATAGGCGTTACATTTATCTGCTCAATAGTACCGCTCTCCTTCTCGCCCACGATACTCAACGCTGGCAGGAAACCGCAAATCAAGATAAAGAGAATAATCATCAGCGCAGGAATCATATAGTGGCGGTAGTTGAGCGTGGGGTTATAGCGATTCTCAATAGTTACTAACTCCGACAACTTCGCAGGGCTCTTTTCGCCACGTAGCTCGGTCAAGGTGCGGGCTATGGTCTGCACGACATACTGCATTCCCATACCTCCCTTTGTAGCATTTACTGCATTGGCGGTTATGCTGATGCGCTCGGGTGTGGCAACAGTCATATCGCGCTCAAAGTTGTCGGGTATCTGCACAATAACATCCACCGCACCCTGCTCCAAAGCCTCCATAGCAAGTGGGTATTCGGCCGAAGTCTGGGCGAGTGTGAGATACTCCGAAGCGTTGATATGCGAGGCTATGCGGCACGATGTGGTTGAGCGGTCGAGGTCAACGACGGCCACATTTACTTGACGCACATCCATAGTCATAATGAGCGGCATAAGCAACATCACAAGTATCGGGAAGGCGATGATTAGTCGCGGCAGAAACGAGTTGCGACGTATCTGCAAAAATTCCTTCTGAACAAGTACGATAAATACTCTCATAGTTACTCCAATTTATCGTTAAACTTTTTGAGTGATACGCCGAGAATAGCTACCGTCATACCGAGCAGAATCACGCAATTCTTCCATACAGCCACAAGCGGCAGGCCCTGAATCATCATCTTTCGCACAGCGTCGATATACCACCTTGCAGGGACGATATTCGATACTACCTGGAAGAATTTGGGCAGATTCTCAATCGGGAACAGCATACCCGACAGCATCAGAATAGGCATCATCATTACCATAGCCGAGATTAGCAGTGCCGCCATCTGTGTGGTGGCGATGGTCGAGACCAAAAGTCCGAGCGATAGCGACAATGCCAAATAGAGAAGCGACAACGAAAATATACCCCCGACACCGCCCGTCATCGGCACTTCGAGGAGGTATCGTGCCAAAAGCAGGATAGTTACAAGCACAATGCACGAGATGGCAAAGTAGGGAATCATCTTGGCAAAGATAATCTTCACGGGGCGCACGGGCGAGACAAGTAGCACCTCCATCGTGCCAACCTCCTTCTCGCGCACAATCGACACCGAGGTCATCATCGCGCAGACAAGAATAAAAATCAGTCCCATAATGCCTGGTACAAAGTTGTAGGACGAGCGCATCTGCGGGTTGAATAACATTCGCGTCTCAAACATCGCCTGCTGTGAGGCCGAGCCGAGCAGGATATTTTGCAGGTATGCCGTTGCCGAGCCTGCGGTATTGACATTCGAGGCATCGACAATGAGTTGGACGATAGGCTTTGTCGCTACGCCCGCAGCCGCCTGAGCCGCACGGCGGTCATAGTCCGACGCAAAAACCACCACAGCACCCGCCTTGCCCGAGCGCAGATAGGGGCCTATATCATCTTGCGAGATATAACCCTTAAAGGTAAAGTATTCGTTCTGCGAGAGTCGCTCAACGGCATCACGCACTCCATCGGTGCGCTCCGAGGCAACAACCGCCACATTAATATTATTGACCTCGGTGGAGATGGCAAAGCCGAACAAGGTCATCAGCATAACGGGGATAAGCATCACGACCAACATCGTACGCTTATCACGGAGTATATGCAACGACTCCTTTTTTACGAATGAGCCAAAGTTCTGTTTCATAGCTTACTCTCCTCTCTGTGCGCCACGAGCCAGCGTGCGGAACACCTCGTCCATCGACTCTGCGGCAAATTGTTGTTTCAGGCGGGCAGGGGTATCGAGTGCCCGCACCTCGCCATCGACCATAATCGAAACGCGCGAGCAGTACTCTGCCTCATCCATATAGTGTGTAGTGACGAAGATGGTCGTACCACCCTCGGCAGCCTCATATATCATCGCCCAAAACTGACGGCGTGTCACGGGGTCAACGCCACCCGTCGGCTCGTCCAAAAAGACCACCTCGGGGCGGTGAATCGTGGCAATGGCAAACGATAGTTTCTGCTTCCAGCCGAGTGGCAGAGAGCCAACCAAAGTGTTGCGCTCCGACGAGAAATTCAGACGCTCAAGCAACTCCGCGGCACGCTCCTCGGTTTGGTTTTTGGATAAACCGTATATACCCGCAAACAGACGCATATTCTCCCACACTGTAAGGTCGTTGTAGAGCGAAAATCGCTGACTCATATAGCCGATATGTCGCTTAATCTGCTCACCCTCGCGCATCACATCGTAGCCCGCAACGATGCCACTGCCCGATGTGGGAAAGCTCAAGCCGCAGAGCATACGCATAGCGGTCGTTTTGCCCGCTCCGTTTGCTCCGAGGAAACCGAAAATCTCGCCTCGGCGCACATCAAACGAGATGCGGTCAACGGCAGTAAAGTCGCCGAATCGCTTGGTCAGCTCGCGTACAGAAATTACTATGTCGTTCATCTCCTCATAAGTTTTATAAACATATCCTCGATTGTCGGCTCTGCACTCACAATCTCCACGCCCTCTACATCGGCAAGTGCCGCCTTAAATCTCTCCTTGTCAAAGCCTTCTGTGGCAACCAGATGGTGCTTTTCGCCAAAGGGATAACAATCCTCCACGCCCTCTTCGCGGCGTGCCCTTTCCAGCAGGGCAAACATATTCTTGGCGCTAATGCCGTAGAGAGCTTTATCAAAACCCTGCACAATGCCTGTGGGCGTGTCGATACCTAAAATACGCCCCTCATTGCAGAGGGCTACGCGGTCGCAACGGCTCGCCTCGTCCATATATGGTGTAGATACGAGTATGGTTATTCCACGCTCCTTCAAATCGGCAAGCATATCCCAAAACTCGCTACGCGACACAGCATCAACACCCGTTGTCGGCTCGTCCAAAAACAATACGCTTGGGCGATGAATCAAGGCACACGAGAGGGCAAGTTTCTGTTTCATACCGCCCGAGAGTTTGCCAGCACGGCGAGTGCGGAATGGCTCTATCTGCTTATAGATAGGCGCAATAAGATCATACGACTCTTCGACAGTAACGCCAAACAGGGCCGCAAAGAATTGCAGATTCTCCTCGACCGACAAATCGGGATATAGCGAGAAACGACCAGGCATATAGCCTACACGCTTTCGGATGGCAAGGTAATCTTTCTTTATATCGCATCCATCTACCGTAGCACTGCCCTCATCGGGATTGATGAGCGTGGTGAGTAGTCTAAAAAGCGTAGTCTTACCCGCTCCGTCAGGGCCGATAAGTCCGAACAATTCGTCACGCTCAACCGAGAACGATACTCCATCGAGTGCCCGCACCTTGCCGTAACTCTTGGAGAGGTTATGTACATCAATAGCACCCATACTACAAAACCACTTCGCCCGCCAAGCCTATCTTCAATCGGCCATCATTCTCAACGGCAATCTTCACGGCATAGACTAAATTGGCACGAGAATCCTTTGTCTGAATTGTTTTGGGCGTGAACTCACTCTCCGACGAAATCCACGCAACGCGACCTGTGTAGTCATATCGCTCCTCACCGCCAAAGTCGGCAACGACCTTCACCTCATCGCCTAATTTGATATTGGCAAGTTGGTCGGAGGTAAAGTAGGCTCGCAGATAGATATTACCCAAGTCAGCAATTTTCATCAGGGGCTTACCCACCGATGCCAACTCGCCAGCCTCGGCATACTTAACCAACACGGTACCACCGACGGGCGAAAGGATGCTGCACTTTGAGATGCGGTCATCAAGGGCGGCAATCTGCGCCTCCAAAGCCACGGAGTTGTCGTTGATGGTAGAGGTATTTTTATCCAGCGTTGAGAGCGTAGCCTCCAACTGCCCCTCCAGGATTTTTATCTGCGCTTCGATGTCGTCTTTCTGCTTCTGTGTCGCTGCACCATCACTAAGCATATTATCCACGCGACGAAGTTCACTCTTCTGTTTTACAATCTGCTCTCGCAACGAGGCCACCTGCTTCTTCACATCGGGGCGAGAGGTGAGTAATGCCGACTGTTGCGCTATGAGTTGCTTGCGCTGCAGATGAAGTTGCAGGCTATCAATCGTGCCTACCGCCTGGTTGGCCACAATTGTCATACCCTCCTCGATATCAAAGTTAAGAATTCGGCCCGCAGCCTCCGATGATACTACCACCTCTGTGGCCTCGAATGTGCCCTGTGCGTCAAACTCTGCCTCCTTGCTGCACGCGAGGGTGAGCAGAGACACAGCGATATATAATACCTTTTTCATATTCTATTGATTTAATGTTGTTTTAAGTCTATATGTTGCTTGCAAAAGTTCTATTTCGTGAGTGCTGCGTGCAAGCGATGCAGAGGTTTCATCGGTGATTTTTCGCAATAAGTCGGTTGCGTCAATCACTCCGTTTTCAAGTTGCGACTCTGCTGCCATACGCACCCTGCGCCGCAACTCCACGATACGAGAATCATCCGCAATGGCTTGACGCAGGCGAGCAATCTCGCCATCATCCTGCGTGATCTGCATCTGAGTATTAAAGAGGAAGACATCGCGCTGAACAGCAATCTGCTTTTCGGCAGCATTGAGTTTTTCGAGATTGTTCTTTTTAGTGTATAACGCTCCTATATTCCACGACATTCGCACACCTATAATGGCGTTTGGTGTCCACGCAGACGATACCATACTCTTAAACATATCCAACCCTGGATAGCCGTAGTAGCCTTGTGCAAATGCCGAGAAACGGGGCATCAACGATGCATTTATAGCCTTGCGCTGCGCCTCCAATTTACTCTCCTGAGCCTCGAAGAGAGCCAATTCGGGACGTGCCGAGGTGCGTGATTGGAGTAGCTGCATTGCGGGGCGTTCCAAGTTATCGGCCGCAAGCGGTTGGCCTATAAATATCTCCAACATACGGCGGTAACTTGCACGCGATGACTCTACCTGTCCGAGCGACTGTCGGGCGGTAAGTAACTCCGCCTCCACCGCATCGACATCAGCCTGCATAGCAACACCATTTTTATAATATGTTTGCAAACGGGCGAGATTGCTCGCAAGCACCTCAATCAGAGCCTCGGTCTGCGCCTTACGCTCATCGAGCAGCAAAATACCGAAGTAGAGATTATCCACCCTCGATTGCAAGTCGTAGAGCGATACATCCACTCGACTGCGCTGCTCCTCGGCCTCCGCCTCGGCAATGGCTTTGTCGGCCTTCGATTTTCCGCCATCCCAAATGTGTTGCGACACATCGACAGCCACTTTGTATTGATCCTTGCTCACGCCGGCCATCTCCACGCCGTTGGCCTGCAAAATCGTGTTGAAGGCCTCGGGGTAAGTGGGTGTAGCCGATTGATATGTAGCCTGCCCCGACAATGTAACCTGCGGAATCCACGCACGGGCTGCATTCGAGAGATTGTACTGCTCGGTCTGCGCGATTAGGTCGTACTGCCTGATTTCGGGGTAGTGCTCCCGAGCCAAGTGACGACACTCCTCGAGCGACTGACCACTCGAAGCGGCAGTACAAACCACGGCAAATAGTGTTAGAAAAAACTGTTTCATATCTTACTGCTTTTTGATTCTTCGTAAAATCGTTTCGATGTTCTCGGCCTTGCGCTCTGCGAGGAATCGCTCGCGGTTGACCATCAACTCTCCCATTAGCGGCTCCATAAATGAATAGGCAAGAAAAGTGAAGATATTGAGCGACATAATACTGATAAACAGCATCTTGATATCAACTCTTTCGATTTCGCCACGCTCTGCCGAGCGGTTAATTTCCGACTGCAGACCGCGATATACATTATCAATAATAGCACCTACGCGTTTGTATAATACATCGTAACGCTCGGGGCGTGAGATAATCTCATTGATGACGAATCGTGGCAATAGCGGGTTCTGTGCAACAAAGTCAAAGTGCGCCTCAATGCCACCCTTGATGCGCTCAACAATCGGCAACGACGGGTCGCCCATTATGGCAAACATTGAGTGTGACATAGTTTCGAACTTCTCATCCACGATGCGCTTGAAAAGTTGCTCCTTGGTGCGGAAATAGTAGTGTAACGTCGCGTGCGTTACGCCCGCCGCCTGCGCTATCGAGGTGGTACGGGCACCATCATAACCCCTGGTCAAGAACTCCTGCTCCGCCGCCGCAAGTATCTGTTGCTCTTTGCTTTGTTTCTCTTGATTATCCATACATTTTAATTTCAACAAATATGTCTAACAATTTTGTTAGCGCAAAACAAAGAATAAATTCTCACTTCACAAAATAAATAAGAGTAAAAAAAATCTGATTGATTAGTAAACCGAAGAATGTAAACTAACAATAAACGATTGCAAAATGGGCATATATAACTTATGCTTCAATTGTAATTACTATCAACGTTAACTTCAACTTGCAATAAGTTTAGTTTTCACCATTACAGTCTATATATCCAAAACGGACTAAACTTTTTTCGCAAATACAGCATAAAATATGCAGACGAAAAAAGAATTTATTGCAACCTCTCTTTTCGTCTGCTTTTATTTTTGTACCTTTGTTGCATCAGAGTTATCACATTGTAGCATAATGATGAAGAACTCAGAAATACGAACGGTCGCTATCTCGTTACCCAATTTTCAAGCAATCCGAATAACCGTTTAATTCTAAGATAATTGCAAATTCTGCGATTTTTTACTAAAAAATTCTTGGAAATCGGGAAAATAGTGCTTAACTTCGTTGGAAATAACGAAATAAACCTAATAATTATGAGAATCATCAATTGTTTGAAGGCTGCCGTGTTGGCAGTGTTGGTGGGCAGCTCGTTGTGGAGTTGCTCGGGTGACAAGGGAAAGACCCGTTATGTATCGGTGGTGCTCGACGGCGAGGAGAAGTGGAGTATTCTGGACACGAAGACAGGCGATGTGCTTTGCCAGAATGATTTTGATGAAATGCCGTCGGTCGTTGAAGACGGGATGTTTGTGGTGCGCACGAAGAGTGGCTACTATGAGTGCTATAAGATTGACGACTCGAAAAATGCCATAGGCAAGGGCAAATATACGCAGCTCGGCACGTTTGGCGATGAAGACGTGACGTTTGCTGTGAAAGAAGGGCAAGGCATTATGATTGTCAACAAGAAATTTGAAGAGGTGAAGAAACTGCCTAAAAAAGTGTCGCGGACAAGCGGTTTCTCTGAAGGCCTTGCCGCATTCTGCAAAGACGGCAAGTGGGGATTTCTTGACACTAAAGGAGAGGAAGTTATCCCTGCAAAATACGATCAAGCCACTCCGTTTTCCGACGGCCGGGCGTTTGTGTTGAAGAATGAGAAGATTTTGATTATCGACAAAAAAGGCGAGACGATAAAGTCGATGAGCCTGGATAAATACAACCCGATTGCATTCTATCACAATGGCTATGCACCGATTGCGAAGGGCGACAAGGTCGTGTTTCTTGACAAGAACGGCGAAGAGGCGTTCACCAACAGCAAGATGGAGAGTGACGGTTGCTATGAAATCAACGACGGCAAGACGGTGTTCCGCAGAGACGACAGATATGGCCTCATCTCTACCGACGGCGAGGTGCTTGTGCGCCCGAAATACTTATCGTTGGAGTATGCAAACAAGAACCGCTACATTGCCTGCAACGACGACTTTAAATTTGGCGTGATTGACGCTAAAGGCGATGTTGTTATTGATTTTGAATACAGCGGACTGAAGCAGACTTCTGTTGTCGCCGACCGCTATTTTGCCAAAGACGGCAATTCGTGGGTGCTTATCAACGAGAAAGGCGAGGAGCAGACAAAGGATTCCTACAAGGAGCTGAATTTAGCCGGGTCGCATGTCGACGTGTTCTACAGCGAGGTTGCCGAGGAGCCCGTGTTTGAGCCAGAGCCAGACGATTATAGTGTTGACACTGCTGTAGTCGAAGAGGTGGCGGAGGCATATTGATGTCATTATAAACATATAAAAAAACAGTCGAGGCGTGCGGATTACCGCATGCCTCGATTGTCATTATTTTGTGGCGCGGAGTATTTCGCGCTTGCCTCCGGGCGGTCCGGGCAGACGTTCGACGGTGAACCCTACCGACTGCAGGAGGCGGCGCACAGCGCCTTTTGCGCAATATGTGGTCAGGATGCCGCCGTCGGCCATCGCGTCATAGATGCGGATGAAGATGCTTTCCGACCACATCTCCGGTTGCTTTTCAGGAGCGAAAGCGTCGAAATAGACCACATCGATGCCTTTTGGCAGCGGTGTGGTGGCGACATCGCCGAGAATCTTGTGGAGTGTGAACTGAGGCGTGACGGCTGTCGGTGCGTCCCACGCCGCTGCGTTCAGCTGTCTTATCATACCGTCGACAGGAGCCTCCACCGTGCGGCTGTAGGCGGCAGCGTCGTCGGCCGACAAGGGGTAGCGCTCCACGCTGTGGTAGTCAATGTGCCGGTTGTCGGTGCTGAGAGCCGTCAGGGCGGCGTTGAGCCCGGTGCCGAAGCCCACTTCAAATACAGTCACGTCCGATTTACGGCAGTGTCGTAGCCCGCAGTTGATGAAAATGTGGGTCGATTCTGTAAGCGCGCCTTTCACAGAGTGGTAATGCTCGTCGAGGTCGGGCAGATATATTGTTGAAGAACCGTCGGCTGTCTGTTCCAGCCGACGGTTCTGTATCGTTGCGTTGTCCATTGCGTTTACTTGATTACCCTTTGCCGGCGCACTTCCTCCACATCGCGCCAAACGTAGAGTTTGTCGCTCGGGCGCACACGCTCGTCGACTTTTATTGAGAATCGCTCTCCACGCACCGTCTTCTCCACCGGTTTCAGGTCGACGCGTATTTCCTCCACTTTCATGATGATGGCGCCGGTTGTCGGTCCCGATATTACAATCTCGTCGCCCACGTGCAGCTCATCGTTCTCCATAAGGAATTCTGCCACATGGATGTTTGAGAAATAGCGCACGCCTTTTGCAGCGTAGATTTTCACGCGAGTCGCCGAAGAACCGTATTTTGATGTCCATTCGCCGAGACGCTGACCGAGATAGTAGCCATTCCAGAATCCGCGGTTGAACACCTTCTTCAGCCGTTCGTCCCATCCGGCAACCATCTCCTCCGAATATGTACCGTCGCAGCAGGCGTTGATAGCCTCGTTGTAGCACGACACGACAGTGCGCACATATTCCGCCGAACGGGCGCGTCCCTCGATTTTGAACACTCGCACGCCGGCATCGATCATCTTGTTCATAAAATGGATGGTCTTCAAGTCTTTGGGCGACATGATGTATTTATTCTCTATGGCGAGCTGGTCGCCCGTCTCGCGGTCAGTCACCTCGTATCCGCGTCGGCATATTTGCGTGCATGCTCCGCGGTTTGCCGACGAGTTCATTTCGTGCAGACTCAGATAGCATTTGCCCGACACCGCCATGCAGAGCGCGCCGTGGCAAAACATTTCGATGCGCAGACGTTCGCCGTGCGGTCCGCAGATGTTGTCGCGCTGGATGGTGTCGTAGATGCCAGCCACCTGTGTCAGGTTGAGCTCGCGCGCCAGCACAAGCACATCGGCATACTGCGCGTAGAATCTTGCAGCCTCGCTGTTTGACACATTCACTTGCGTCGAGATGTGCACTTCCACGTCGATGCTGCGCGCATATAGGATTGTGGCCATGTCGGAGGCTATGATTGCCGAAATCTTCGCTTCCTTGGCGGCGTTTACAATCTCGTGCATCAGAGCGATGTCCTCGTCGTAGACAATCGTGTTGACTGTCAGATAGCTTTTCAGACCGTTCTCGTCGCAGATGCCTGCAATCTTGCGAAGGTCGTCGGTGGTGAAATTGTTGGCTGAGCGGGCACGCATGTTCAGCCCCTCGATGCCGAAATATATAGCGTCGGCGCCTCCCTGAATCGCAGCGTAGAGCGACTCGTAGGAGCCTACCGGGGCCATTATCTCAAAGTCTTTTCTGTTCATATCCTTAAATTTATGTGCAAATTTAATGCAAATTATACGCACTTGCGAACTTTTCTGATTAAACTTGTGCCATTTGCGGTTTTGCCGATAAAAATAGTGTGGTGAGGACAGTGATTTCGGCAAAAAGAGTTAAATTTGTAAATTAATCAAAAGCAGAAGCAGAAAGATGAAGATATTGGATAGAATCCCACGGTTTCTGACATCGGCGGTTGTAACTGCTGGCGTGCTTTATCTGACGTTGGCACCGCGTCCGTTCGGGAGTGTGCGCATTCCTCTGTTTGAGGGAGCCGACAAGGTGGTGCATTTTATGATGTTTTTCGCCATGGCTTTTGCCTATCATTTCGATTTTCGTCGTGGCAAGAAGCCGGTCGACGAAGCGCGTCTTATGGGCTGGATATTTGTCAGCCTCTCGGCTTTCGGCGGATTGATTGAATTGGCACAATGGAAGATGCGGATGGGGCGCAGCGGCGATTGGTATGACCTGCTTGCCGACATCGCTGGCGCTGTCTACGGCATCATTCTGGCTTGGCTGATTTCAGCAAAAAACAAACATTGATGACAGACGGTAAAGAGACACAACAGCAGCCTGTAGAGAAGAAAATTGTACGGCATAAGACGGCAAAGCGGATATTGAGAGCGGTTGCCGCCGTTGCCGTTGTGCTGTTTGTCCTGCCGTCGTTGCTTTATATTCCCGGTGTGCAGCGCGCCGTCAAAAATTTTGTGGTGGAGAAGGTGGCAGAGTCTACCGGCTACACTGTCGAGATTGGCGAACTGTCGCTTAAGTTTCCTTTGCGTCTTTCCATCGACAATCTGCTTGTGCTTGACGAGCATCGCGACACGATGATTCAGAGCCGCCATGTGGCAACCAACGTGCGCCTGCTGTCGTTGCTGACGGGCGATGTCGGGATTGGAGGAGTCAGTGTCGACCAGGCATATTACAGGATGCTGAGCAAAGACTCGTCGATGCTTCTCACGGCGCGTCTGCGCAGCTTCTCTTTGTCGCGCAGCCGCTACGGACTGTTGTCTGACCATATCGACCTCGGTGAGGCGATGGTTGACGGAGCCGACGCGGTCATTTTGTTTGACAACCGCAAGGCAAAGCCTGAGCCGAAGGACACATCGGCGCAAATTCCTCTGCTCATCACCGTGGACAAACTGGGCATCAGAAATCTGCACTACCGCATGGCGATGATGCCGACGATAGAACGTCTTGATGCGGCGGTTGCCGAAGGAGAAATCCGTGATGTGTGTGTCAACATGTCGACAAACCTTGTGCGCGTGGCGTCGCTTGGTGTGGCGCGTCTGAATGCCGAATATATCCAGCCTACTGAAAAATCAGCCAAGGCATTTGAGGCGCAGCTGCCTCCCGACACAATGAAAACCGATGCCGCCGGCAAGCCGTGGACGGTGGTGGCGCGTCATTTCAGGATGGCAGACAGCCGTGCGCTTTATGCCACGAGCGGAGCAAGTGGGGGAATAGGTTTTGATCCTGCCTACATACAGCTCGACAGCATCAACATTGCTGTCGACAATCTGTATAACCGCGGCTCGATGATTCGTCTGCCGCTAACTGCGTTGACGGCAGACGAGCGTTGTGGGCTTAAGGTGGCGTCGACATCGGGAATTGTGACCATCGACGACAAGAAAATGAGCGTTGAGCAGTTCCGCCTGGCTACAGCCGACTCTGAGTTTGGCATCGACGCATGGCTCGACGCATCGGCGCTGAGCGGCGACGACAATGCCCGGGTGGATGCGAAGATAACATCGAAAATCTCACTTTCCGATGCCGGAAAGATTATGCCGCTGCTGAAGCCTTTGTGGAAGTCGTTCGGCAGTCGCACTGTGGACCTCAGCGTCGACGCGGGAGGCACGATGCGCGCTGTTGATGTGAGGAGGGTGGAGGTGAGTGTTCCTAAAGTGCTCGACATTAAGCTCAAGGGCCGGTTCAGCAACGTGATGAAGCCACAGTATATGCGTGGCGCTGTCGACATTGACGGGCGCATGACGGGCGGCAGCTATCTGAAGCGGGCACTTGCTCTGCCGGCTGATGTCAACGTGCCGGCGGTGGCGTTGAAAGGAAAGATTGACTACAGCGACGAGAAGGCCAGCGGCATCCTGCGCGCCACTTCCGGTGGCGGCAAAGTGGTTGCCGACGGAAAGATAAATCTCAAGAACGAGCATTACGACGCAGAGGTGAATCTGGCGGGATTCAACGTGCGCGGGGTGCTGCCGGCGGGTGATATAGGCTCTGTCAGCGGCTCTGTCACCGTCGAAGGTTCGGGCTACGATATCTATAAGATGCGCACTGACGCGTTTGCCGATATCGCAAGCATAGAATATGCCGGAGTGAAATACCGCGACCTGTCGGCATCTGCCAGTCTCGATAACGGCAGCTACGATGTGGCGTTGTCGTCTAACGATGAGAAGGTGATGCTTGGCATGAATTTGCAGGGACAGATGACGCCTGATGAGTATCATGTGAAATTCGACGGCCGTATCGACAATATCGACCTTGTGGCGATGAATATGGCAACAGAGCGTCTGTCGGGCGGAATGAACATACAGGGCGTAGGACTTATAAATCCGAAAAAAGAAGAATATGCCGGCTATATGCGCTTGTCCGATCTGTTTGTGCTGCTCCCGGGCAATACGTTCCGCACAGACAGCATCGACATGGGGTTCCGTTCAAATCCTGAACACACTGGGTTCCGCCTGCGCAACAACGATATGCGCATGTCGTTCCAGACTCCGGTGGGGCTGACAGCTCTGTCCGACTCATTGGCACAGATAATGCCGGCTGTCGACAGTATGCTTGTGGCGCAGCGTCTCAACCTTGTACAGCTTAACCGATGCATGCCGCTGTTCACTCTCGACTTCAAGTCGAAAGACCGCAACATCGTGCAGAAATATTTCTCTGGTATGGGCGCAAGCTACGGCGAGCTCAACATTGGTGTGGAGAAGCGTGAAGAGCTGAGGCTACAGGCGTCGCTTCGTGATTTCGGCGTGGGCGACGTGCGTTTCGACGAGATAACAATGGAAAGCCACACCGACTGCGACTCGCTGATATACAGCCTCGGTGTCAACAACAAGCCGGGCAATGCCGAGTTTCTGAAAACGGCTACGATAAAAGGGTCGGTGAGCGCAAACTGTGCCGACATATTCATAACGCAGGTGGACCGTTACGACGAGACGGGATTCAAGTTCGGACTGCGGGCGGAAATCGCCGACAGCATCGTCACGGCACGCCTTTATCCGCTGAATCCACGCATCGCCTTCCGCGACTGGACGGTCAACGAGAGCAACTACGTGGCATACGACATGAACAAGAATCTGTTTAAGGCAAGTATGACGGTCAACAGTGCCGGCAAGAGCCTTATCAAGCTCTACACCGACCGCGACGGATTGTTTCACAACGGCATCAATGCCGAGCTTGCGGGCATCGAGCTGCGCGATTGGCTTGTGTTGTCGCCTTTTGCTCCGCCGATCGACGGCACGCTGTCGGGCAATGCGAAAATCAATTTCAACGAGCAATATTATTGGGGCGACTGTTGTATAAGGGTCGACCGTATGTCGTACGGCAAGAAGCTTGTGGGTAATCTCGACTTTGACGCCAAGCTTGCCATGACCGATGATGCGACAAAGACATATGCGCTTGCCGACATGGAGCTTGACGGAAAGGGGATAATGACTCTGCGCGGTATGAAAAACGATTCGTTGCCAACTTCGGAATACAATCTCGACATTGCCATCAAGCGTCTTCCGCTGTCGAGGGTGAGTGCGTTTCTTCCTGACGGCACCGGCGACATGACGGGCTATCTTAACGGCTCGATGAAAGTGGTAGGCCCGGAGGCTAATCCATCAATCAACGGCTATCTGCAGTTTGACACCGCACAGGTGCGCATACAGAACTACGGGTCGGCGCTTACGTTTGACGGCCGCCGCATCCCTGTCGACAACGGGCGTGTGAGGTTTGACTCTTATGAGTTGCGCGGCGCCAACGGCAATCCGATCACTCTCAATGGATATGTCGACTTGTCGATGGATGTAGACAAGATTTATTCAGACATAAAGCTCAAAGGGCGCAACGTGCAGGTAATCAATGGAAAGAAGCGTGGCAGAGTGGAACTTTACGGCAAGGGATTCGTAGACATAAACGGCGCCGTGAAAGGCTATGCCAACAATCTCGACATGCGTGCCTCGGTAAGCATCCTTGCCGGAACCAATCTCACCTATGTTTGCCAGACATCGTCGGTGGCGCTGACGGAGGGCGCTGACGAGGGCGTCGTGAAATTTGTGAATTTCTCCGACACCACCCGCTATGCTGCCGACAGCCTTGCCGCACAGCCTTATGCCATGCGCATAAAGGCGGCGCTGATTGTGCAGCCTAACGCTGTGTTCAACGTCAACCTGTCGCCCGACGGCAAGGACAAAGTGCAGATTGACGGGGAGGGAATGCTCAGCTATTCGCAAAACGACCAGGGCGACGCATCGCTCATAGGCCGATATGCCATCAACAGCGGTTTTGTGCGCTATTCACCGCCTATGATGTCGGAAAAGAATTTCAAATTCCAGGAAGGCAGCAGCCTGACGTGGAACGGAAATCTGCTCAACCCGTCGCTCAACATAAAGGCGGTGCAGGAAATGAAGGTAAACGTAAACGGTGGCAATCAAGGTTCGAGAACCGTGCCGTTTGACGTGATTCTCAATGTGGGCAACACGCTTAGCTCGCTTGCCGTTTCGTTCGACCTCAGCACCGACGGTGATATGACGATAGCCAACGAACTCAGCGGCATGACGGCGGAGCAGCGCGCCACGCAGGCAATGAACCTGCTGCTCTACAACACGTATACCGGCACCGGAAGCAGTGTGGGCAATCCTGCCGGCGGACTGTCGGGCAACATGGCTTTCTCTTTCCTTGAGTCGGTGGTCAACAAGTGGGCTGCAAGCAACATCACGGGTGTTGACCTGTCAATAGGCATCGACCAGCAGGATCGTCTGACGTCGACAGGCACATCGAAGTCGATGAGTTATTCCTACAAGGTGTCGAAAAGCGTGTTTGACGACCGTTTCAAGATTGTTGTCGGCGGCAACTACACCAGCGATGCCTCCGCCGAGGACAATTTGGCGCAGAATCTGCTCAACGACCTCTCGTTTGAATATAAACTCAACAAGACGGGCACAACCAACGTGAAACTGTTCTACCACAAGGAATACGAAAGCATTCTCGAGGGAGAGATAACCGAGTATGGAGCCGGATTTATGTGGAAACGCAAAATCTCGTCGTTTAGAGATATGTTCAAATTTTTGAAAAAGTGGCGACGCAAGCCCAAAGAGAATAAAGAATGAAAAAACTGTTGTTTGCCATATTGATGTTGCTGGCGATGTCGGCGTGCTCAACCACTGCAAAGTTGGCTGAGGGCGACGTGCTGTATACTGGAGTGAAGAAACTCGACGTGACAGCCGCCGACAGCGTAAAGATTCCGTCGGGCATATCCGACAACATCGGCGAAATCATCGATGTTCCAGCCAACAACTCATGGTATTCGCCCTATGTGCGTTCGCCGTTCCCGCTTGGGCTGTGGCTCTACAATCACTGGCCGGAGGACTCCAAGGGGCTTAAGGGATGGATCTATAGAAAGTTTGCCGAAGAACCGGTGCTGATGTCAGACGTGCGTCCCGACCTGCGGATGAAGATGGTGGAGGATATGCTCGACAAGAACGGATATTTCGGCTCAACCACGTCCTACGACTTGAAATACAGCAAGAAAAACAGCCGCAAGGCACGCGTAAACTACTATGTGCGTCTGGCGCCGCCAAAGCGCATAGCCGAGATTATATATCTGCCTGACTCTTCTGAGCTCAACGTGATGCTCAACCGCTATATGAAGCGCGACAAGTATATGAAACTTGACGCTATCATTTGCAACGACTCTCTTTCGGTGGCACGCAACCGTGTGACAAACCGCCTGCGCAACCACGGCTACTATTATTTCCGTCCGGAGTATATCACGTTTCTTGCCGACACGCTTCAAGTGCCGGGCAAGGTGGTGGTGAAGATTGACTATGCCGACAACATCCCCGACAAGGCGTTGTGGAAATACAAGGTAGGCGACGTGAAGACACTCGTGATGCGCAACGACAATGGCGGCACGCCCGACACGCTTATGACCGACAAGGGAATCGTGGTGAAGATGGCGCCGTCGCGTCTGCGCAAGAGCCTTATCCCGTCGTGCATCACGTTGAACAAAGGCAACGATGTGAGCGTGCGCCGTCTCACCAACACACAGACCTACCTGTCGAGGCTCGGCATTTTCGATTTCATTTCGGTGAATGCCACGCCGCTCGATTCAGTGAAGACAGCCACCCTTGATTTCGACATCACTTGCCATTTCGACAAGCCTCTCGAGACGCAGTTTGAGGCCAACTTGACTTCAAAATCCAACAACTATCTCGGTCCGGGAGTCTCATTTCAAGTGCTTAACCGCAATATCTTCGGAGGCGGCGAGCGGTTGACTGTAAAGTTTGACGCTGCTTATGAGTGGCAGATAGGCAAGGTGGATGGCCGTCGCAACGACTTCAATTCTTATGAGTTCGGGTTGCAGACCGAGTTGGCGTTTCCGCGTCTGCTCGCACCTCATTTCATCCCGTTTATCAAGCGTGAGCTGGCGTGGACGCGCTTCTCTCTCGGAGCGACGGTGATGAACAGACCTAAATTTTTCAAGATGGTGCAGTTCGACTTCGGCTGGAACTACGATTGGAAAGGCTCGCGCTATTCGCAGAATCAGGTGACGCTGTTTGGCTTGAAATACAACAAATTGCTGAGCACCACTGCCGATTTCGACAAGACAATGGAGGAAAATCCGGCAATAGCGCTTAGCTTCCGCAACCAGTTCATCCCGAAATTTGCATATACCTACACTTTCGACCGCGGCTTCGGCAAGACTCGCGACGACCAGCACTTTACGCTGCAGGCTGGATTCACTGAAGGCGGCAACCTGTTTGCTGGTATCTGGTCGCTCGCAGGAAACAAAGGGCAGAAAGAACTTTTCGGCACGCCGTTCTCGCAGTTTGTCAAAGCAACGTTGCAGATGGTCTATTCCAAGCGCATCACGGGCGAACAGCGCATCGTGGGACGCGTCTATGCCGGCGCGGCACATGCCTATGGCAACTCGCAGGAGGTGCCTTATGCGGAGCAGTTCTATGCCGGTGGAGCCAACTCCGTCAGAGCTTTTGCCGTGCGCAGCATAGGTCCGGGCAGTTATCACAGCAACGTCGATGGCAACGGATATTACGACCAGACGGGAACGTTCCGTTTCGAAATGAATGCGGAGTATCGTTTTCCCATTGTCAGTGTGCTGAAGGGCGCCGTTTTTGTCGACGCCGGCAACATTTGGTTGTTGAAAGACGACCCTATGCGTTCAGGAGGTACGCTCAACAGCAATTTCTTCCGCGAGCTTGCCCTCGGCACAGGCTTGGGGTTACGTCTTGATATGGGTATGATTGTGGTGCGCGCCGACCTTGGCGTAGGGCTTCACCTGCCTTACGACACAGGCAAGTCGGGTTATTACAACATTGGTCGTTTCAAAGACAGCCTTGCCCTCAATCTTGCCATCGGCTATCCGTTCTGACGCAGAAATGCAACGAAAAAGCAAGCGGCTTCGGCATCAAGTAGATGCTGAAGCCGCTTGGCTGTATGATGGCTGGTGGATTATTCCCACTCGATGGTTGCCGGTGGCTTCGACGAGATGTCGTAGCATACGCGGTTCACGCCTTTCACCTTGTTGATGATGTCGTTTGACACCTTGGCAAGGAATTCATAAGGCAGGTGAGCCCAGTCGGCTGTCATGGCGTCGGTGCTGGTCACGGCACGCAGGGCCACTGCACGCTCGTATGTGCGCTCGTCGCCCATCACGCCCACGCTCTGCACAGGCAGCAGAATCACGCCAGCCTGCCAAACCTTGTCGTAGAGGTTCCAGTCGCGGAGTCCTTGGATGAAAATGTCGTCGGCATTCTGAAGAATTTCCACTTTCTCGCGAGTGATGTCGCCGAGGATGCGCACAGCCAAGCCCGGTCCGGGGAATGGATGGCGGCCGATGAGATGCTCGGGCATGCCGAGTTCTCGTCCCACGCGGCGCACTTCATCCTTGAAGAGCAGTCGCAGAGGCTCGCAGAGCTTAAGATTCATCTTCTCAGGCAGTCCGCCCACGTTGTGGTGGCTCTTGATGACCGTTCCGGTGATTGACAGCGACTCGATGCAGTCAGGATAGATTGTGCCTTGAGCAAGCCACTTCACGTCCTTGATTTTATGAGCCTCTTCGTCGAACACGTCGATGAAGCCTTTGCCGATGATTTTGCGCTTGCGCTCAGGGTCGGTGACGCCTTCCAGCTCGCTGAAGAACTTTTTGGAAGCGTCGACGCCGATAACGTTCAGTCCGAGGCACTCATAGTCGTGGAGCACGTTGCGGAACTCGTTTTTGCGCAGCATTCCGTGGTCTACAAAGATGCATGTGAGATTCTTTCCGATGGCGCGGTTGAGAAGCACAGCTGCTACCGATGAGTCGACACCGCCCGACAGTCCGAGCACCACTTTGTCGTTGCCGATGCGCTCTTTGAGCTCGGCTACAGTGGTCTCGATAAACGATGCGGCGCTCCAGTCTTGTTTCGCACCGCAGATGTTGACCACGAAGTTGCTCAGCAATTTTGTGCCTTCCTCAGAGTGGTACACTTCCGGATGGAACTGTACGCCCCACACCTTCTCGCCCTCAATCTGATAGGCGGCGATTGCCACCTTGTCGGTCGAAGCGATTGTTTTGAAACCCTCAGGGATGGCTGTGATTGTGTCTCCGTGGCTCATCCACACTTGTGTGTTGTCGGAAAGTCCGGCGAGCAGCGGGTTTGTCTTGTCGATTGTCGACAAGTGGGCGCGGCCATACTCGCGAGAGCCTGCCGGCTCCACTTTGCCGCCGTTGGCGTAGGAGATGAACTGCGCGCCGTAGCAGATGCCCAGGATAGGGTATTTGCCACGGATTTCCGACAGGTCGATTTTGAAAGCCTTCTCGTCGTAGACAGAGAACGGGCTGCCGGAAAGGATAACGCCGATGACCGAAGAGTCGTCTTTCGGCATTTTGTTGTAGGGTACGATTTCGCAGTACACGTTAAGCTCGCGGACGCGTCGTCCGATGAGCTGTGTGGTCTGAGAACCGAAATCCAGAATGATTATTTTTTCGTGCATAAATAATAAATATTATGTATCTAAACAAAATTGTTTCATTAATAGTTTGTTGCCCACAATCCACAGGTTGTCGCCAACGGCAAGCACGCTGTCGGGCGAGGGCGTCTCGAAGCTTCCGTCAATGCGTTCGATGGCTACAAGCATCGCGGAGTATTTGACTCTGAAATCGAGGTCGCCGATGCGTTTTCCGGCAAGCGGCGATTCGGCTTGCAGCACAACGCTTGTAAACTCCATTTCTCCGGTCTTGGGCTTTTCCGCCGGTCTGCTCTCAACCTCGTTGATGAGGTTCTGAATCTGTTCGTCGGAGCCAATCACGCCGATTGTGTCGCCGGGAAACAGGCGCATGTCGGCGGTAGGCACGGCAATCAAATCCTCTCCGCGCTGTATGCTTGCCACGTTTACGCCGAAGCGTTGTGCCAGTTTGGCGTCGGCGAGGCGCTGGCCAACAAACGGGCAGGTGTAGCCGATGGTGATGTATGCAAGGTGCATATTGCTTATGAGGTTGTTGTTGCGGCCGCTGCGGCGCAGTTCGCGCTCATTGAGGTTGTCGACAAACTTGGTCTCGAATTTAGAGGTGTGACGCCGCACGACTTTGGAGAAGTTTATGCCCACAAAAATCAGCAGCGCCGTTCCGACAATGATTGAGACGCTGTGCGACGACGTGTCGAGCAGGAAGAACAGCAGGAAGCCTGCTGCAATGGCGATTCTCACCGCACGCATGGCGATAAACGGAGCGTCGGTCTGGACACTGTGGCGCAGTTTCTCGCGTTCCCATCGCTTCATGCTTGGATAGCACAGGGCGAGCATGAATGGCGACATTGCCAGGAGTGTGGCTGCCGTGGCGAGCGGTTGTCCCCACTCGTTTCCGAAAGTGCGGTCGGCAAAAGGAAACATCCATATCGATGAAATCCAAAGTATCGCCGTAAGGAGCACACTGTAGAGCAGCACGCGCCAGATGTTGCGGCGAGCCACGTCTTTCCATAGCAGCTTGATTTCCGACTCATTGCGTGTCGACTGCTCGCTGTAGCGTCCAATCCATTGCGACAGCCATTGCGGGGCGCCACGTTCAGCCCAAGCGCATATCGGGTCGGACGCTTTGATGAAGTAAGGGGTGAAGAATGTGGTGATTACCGACACGGAAACGATGATAGGGTATATGTTGCTGTCAATCACTCCGAGCGACATGCCGAGCGTGGCGATGATGAATGAGAATTCGCCGATTTGCGGCAGGGCAAGTCCCGACTGGAGCGCTATGCGCAGCGGCTGACCGCCGACAAGCATACCCATGACTCCAAAAATGAATTTTCCGACAATCACGAGCAGCGACAAGATTACGATTGGCATCCAGAATTCGCCGAGCACGTGCGGGTTTACCATCATTCCGACAGAGATGAAGAAGACGGCGCCGAAGAGGTCTTTTACCGGGGCTGTCAGTTTCTCAATTCGTTCAGCCTCGCTGGTTCCGGCAAGGATGGAGCCCATGAGGAATGCTCCGAGCGCGGCGGAGAAGCCGGCATAGGTGGAGGTGATTACCATCAGAAAGCACAACCCGATGCAAAGCACCAGCATAAGCTCGTCGGAAAGAAACCGGCGTTGGCGCGACAGGAACGAAGGTATGGCATAGACGCCGACCACATACCATAAAATCAGGAAGAACGACAACTTCATGACGCTCCATAAAAGCTCTTCGCCGCTGACGCTGTTGTTGATTGCTATTGAGGAAAGCAGCACCATCAGAATCACGGCTATCAGGTCTTCCACAATCAGCACGGCAAGCACTTGAGGCGCGAACCGCCTGTGGCGCATATTGAGGTCGTCGAGGGCTTTCATGATGATGGTTGTCGACGACATCGACAGCATGCCTCCGAGAAACAGGCTGCTGATGAACGAGAATCCCATCAGTTTGCCTGCGAAATATCCAGCCACAATCATTCCGGTGACGGAGAACAGGGTGGTGACGGTGGCTGATCCGCCAACATTCATAAGTTTTTTGAAACTGAACTCAAGTCCGAGCGAGAAAAGCAGAAAGATAATGCCGAGCTCTGCCCAGAATTCGATGTTCGACTCGTGGATCACCGTCGGGAAATATCCGAAATGCGGACCGACAAGGAAGCCGGCAACGATGTAGCCAAGCACCACGGGTTGTTTCAGGCGTTTGAACACAACAGTAGCAATGCCGGCCACAATCAATATCAAAGCGAGGTCGGATATCAATCCTGTGGCAACATGCTCTTCGCCGCTGTTTGGCGCGGTGTCTGCCGCAGGCACCGACGTGCTTAGCGAGGCAGATTCCACAGCCGCCGGTGTCGACACCGAGGCGTGGAAGAAATTGTCAAGGGTTGGTAGGTTGGTAAAATTCATTTAAACTACTGTTTTTTATTGTTATAGTTAAGCGAGTTTAGGTATTTGCCGTTTGTCGCCGACAAGCCAGATGTTGTCGCCTTCGTGCATCATGCTGTCGGCTTTGGGGTTCTCAAATGTCCCGTCGGCGTGTTCAATTGATACAAGCATAGCGGAGTATTGTCCGCGCAGGTCGACGTCGGCGACTTTCTTGCCGTTCAGCGGCGAGTTTTCCGACAGCAGCACACTCGTGAATTCAATGTCGATATTTTCATTGGTGTTTGCCGCGCCAGTGTTTGCCTGCTCTATCGTCTCAAGCAGATGCTGTATCTGCTCGTCGGTTCCGACCACACCGAGAGTGTCGCCCGGGAAGATTCGTGTCGAGCCGCCGGGAATCGGAATTGTGCGGTCGCCACGCTGGATGCTTGCCACGTTTACGCCGAAGAGGTGGCCGATGTTTGACGATGCCAGTTTCTCACCCACAAACGGGCAGTTGTAGCCCACGTTGACAAAGGCGAGGTGCATGTCGCTGACAAGGTTGTTGTTGCGTCCGCTGCGCCGCAACTCCCGCTCGTTGAGGTTGGCGATAAACACATTCTCGATGTAGTTCATGTGTTTCCTTACCGACTTTGAGAAATATATCAGTACCAGCACGAACAGTGCCGCGCCGATGGAGATTGCAAGAGTGTGGGAGTAGGACGTGAACAGGAAATAGACCAAGAAGCTGAAAGCGATGACGATACGCACAAGTCGCATGGCTATGAACGGCACGTTGGAATGCACGCTGCTTTTCAGTTTTGTGCGTTCCCATTTCTTGGTGCTCGGATAGCAGAGCGCAAGCAGGAACGGTGCCATTGCCGCGAGGGTGATGCCCACGGTGAACGCTTTTGCCGTTCCTGTTCTCATAAACGACTCCATCAGCGGTGCCAGCAGATGAGCCGACAGCTGTATGATTGCAACGAGCACCACGCAGTAGATCAGCAACCGCCATATCGTGCGCTGCAAAGCCTGTTTCCAGAGCAGCGTCACCTCCGACTCGTTGCGTGTCTGCGACTGGCTGTAGCGCGCGATGAGAGCAAGCAAGCGTGCCGGCAGATGCTTTTCCGTCCAGCGGTCTACGGGGTCGGCGAATTTTATGAAATATGGGGTGAAGAACGTTGTTATTACCGACACCGACACGATTATCGGATACAGCGTTTTGTTGATCACACCGAGCGACGTGCCGAGAGTGGCGATGATAAACGAGAACTCTCCAATCTGCACCAGCGAGAATCCCGACTCGATGGCAATGCGCAGCGGTTGTCCGGTGATAAGCATGCCTCCTGTGCCGAACACAATCATGCCGACAATCACTATTGCCGAGAGGATGAGGATTGGCACGGTGTAGGTGGACAGCACCTGTGGGTCGACCATCATGCCTACCGACACGAAGAAGATTGCGCCGAACAAATCCTTTACCGGGGCCACTACTCTTGACATGCGTTCAGCCTCGCTGGTGCCGGCAAGAATAGAGCCCATGACGAAGGCGCCGAGTGCCGACGAGAAGCCTGAATAGGTGGATGCTATCACCATAAGAAAGCACAGCCCGATGCACAGCACGAGCAGCAGCTCGTTGGTGAGGAAGCGGCGTTGGCGCTTGAGAAACGTGGGAATGATGTAGACACCCACAAGAAACCACAGGATGAGGAAGAATGACAGTTTGAACACGCTCCACAAAAGGTCTTCGCCGCTGACACTGTTGTTGACGGCTATCGATGACAGCACGACCATCAGAATGACGGCAAACAAATCTTCCACAATCAGCACGGCAAGCACCTGTGGCGTGAACCGCCGGTGGCTCATATTCAAGTCGCTGAGCGCTTTCATGATGATGGTTGTCGACGACATCGACAGCATCGCGCCGAGGAAAAGGCTGCTGATGTTGGTGAAGTCCATCATCCGTCCGGCAGTGTAGCCGGTTGCCATCATTCCCACCACGATGACAAGCACAGTCACCGCAGCCGAGCCTCCTACGTTGAGCAATTTCTTGAAACTGAACTCCAGACCGAGCGAGAACAGCAGGAAGATGATACCCAACTCTGCCCAGAAGTCGATGTTGGCCTCGTCGACAACGGTGGGGAAGTAGCCGAAGTGCGGACCCACGAGAAAACCGGCAAGAATGTAGCCCAGCACAACGGGCTGCTTCAGCCGCTTGAACAGCACGGTGGCAATGCCCGCCACCACGAGAATCATACCGAGGTCGGAAATCATGCTCGTTTCGCCGTTTGACGGCTGCTGTTGCTCTGAAATTTGTGCGTTTGATGTTTGTGCCGTTGTGGTTTGCGCCAAAGGCAATCCGCTGGCAGAAAATGCCTGGTTGAACGCAGGCACGTTGAATATCTTTTGAGATAAAAAGTCGCTCATTATGATAGTCGCTGAGTACTGTCGGTTTCTTCTGCAAAGGTACGAAGAAATAATGTAATCTTCAATCCGTTGAAACAATTTTTGGATGTATGCGTTTTCTTACTGAAAATCTTTGTAACTTTGCGGTGATTTTTTACGTTTACGGATATGAAATCTGAAAAATTTGAAAACAAGGAAATGAAAAAGGCTGCCGGCATGGTGCGTGTCGGAGCGATATTGGTTGTCGTGGCTCTGATTGGTCTGCTTGTAATGGGTGTGTCGTCGTGTGGCGGCTCTGACAAGGACAAGATGCAGCAGCAACTTGACTCTTTGAAACTTGCGAACGAGAAACTGCAACTCGCGGGTGAGACAGAAGCGCTCAATCAAGAGTTTCAACAATATGAGAATCAGGCGCAGTATCTGAAAAACGATTCGCTGCTCGAACAATATTCGCAGGCTAAGGACAAGGTAGAGAAACTGCTTGCGGAACTGAAATCGGAGAAGGCCACCAACAGCAAGCGCATAAAGGAGCTTAAAGGCGAGATTTCAACACTCAAAGGATTGCTCCGCCACTATGTGGAGGTTATTGACTCGCTGAGCAAGGAAAACACGGCGCTACGGAGTCAGAACGAGGAGCTGCAGTCGCGCAACCAGCAGCTGTCGACCACCGTTTCTGACTACAGCCAGAAAAACCAGCGTTTGAACGAGCGTATGCAGCTGGCGGAGAAGCTCAATCTTACGGGATTGTCGTTTGTCGCTGTAAACAAGAAGGGAAAGGTGGAGAAGAAGATTGACAAGGCAAAACAACTTGTAGTGTCGTTCACAATACCACAGAACAACTCAACTCCGGTAGGACATAAAACGTTCTACGTGCGCATCGTGAGTCCGGAAGGTACGGTGCTTGGTGGCGGACGCACATTCCCGTTTGAGGGCGGCAATGTGGTGTATACAGAAAAGAAAACCGTGGAATACGACCAGCGTGAATTGTCGCTTACCGTCTACCACAACATCTCGACAGCCTTGTCGAAAGGCTCATATCAGGTGGAAGTGTTTGTCGACAATTATCGGATTGCTTCCCGTTCATTCTCAATGACAAGATAATGACTGTCTACCGGTCGAAAGTTGACGTGTGGCTTGTGGCGCTGTCGGTAGGCATTATGGCTGCCGCATGCGTGCCGGGGCTGTTCTTCGATTTTTCGTGGGGTGCGCTGACGGCGTGCCTGCTGTCGCTGGCACTGGTTGTGTCGGTTATGTTCAGCATCCGTTATGAAATCAGCGGCGACAAGTTGCGCGTGGTCTGCTGTTGGATATTCATTGAAACTTTCGACATCCATAAAATCACGTCGGTAAAGCCGACGCGCACCATCCTTTCGTCACCGGCGGCGTCACTCGACCGCATAGAGGTGCGTGCCGGTCGCCGCTCGGTGGTAATTTCCCCGCGGAGCAAACATCAGTTTGTCAAGCAATTGCTTGACATAAATCCGTCGATTGACGTTATCGGCTTGCTCTCATAGCCTGTATCTTGCTAAGCATATTCAAAGCCCAGTACGATTCGGAATTACGATAATTGAACTGGTCTTCAGTCGGCTTGTCTGCGTCAATTCCAAGAATTTCAAGATATTGATGCAATAAGGTGATTGCAAGGTCGTAATTGTCTTCTCTGAGAGCGATTAGGACGGTAAGACGATAGATGTTTACATTCTGAGCGTCCAGTTTCTTTGCTTCTTCGATTAATTGGTTTGCTTCAATGTTTGTCTGTCGGTCGTTTTTTAGAAACAGCAAGCAGTTTGCCTTCTGCAGATAGTCGTCGGCACAGGCAACGCCATTGTTTATGTTTTGGTCGGCGAGGGCTATTGCTTGTCTGAAATGCCTCATGTTGAACTGCATGTTTACAAGAGACGTTACTGCAAAAGAAATGATTTGTTCATATCGCTTGTTGGCGGGAAGAAGCTCGGTGTTGCCAAGATTGTCAATACGGGCAGGTAGGGAGATGTCTTTAGCCTTGTTTATGTTGCCAAGGAAAATTCGGTTTTCAGAAAATCGGTTGTTTATTCTTTTAAGGGCGGAGCAGAGTGCGCTCTCGTTGTAGTTAAGCATCCGCAGCACATCTTTTGTGATAGAATCCGCTTCAAGGCGTTGCTCCCGATTGAAATTCATGCCCAAGTGGTCTACAACTTTGTCAGAAATTTCGGCAGTGGCGACAGCCATTGCCAGAGTTGGAACTCCTGGCACATAATATCCAGTTTTTGCAGCGACGGCAACCTCTGTTGCGGCGGTGGCTACAGTTGCCAGTCCTGCCCAGAATTCCTGTCTTTTCTGTCGGCTGATGTTTTTGTTTACGTTGAACACGCTGTGGTCCAATACGAAATGGGAAATCTCGTTTGCCAAGACAGCGACAAGTTCATCCTCTGAATGCAGGCAGGAAATCAGCCCGGTGCTAAGCACAATTGTCCCATTTGGATAAATTAGGGAAATCGGATTCGGTTGCTGGACAATAAGAAGATTTACATTGCATGGTCTGCCGTCAACAAGGCTTTCCGGAGCTATTTTTGCAATCAATCCGTATATGTAGCTTTCAAGATAAGGGTCGCTTAGCTCAAGCCCGTTGTCCTGCATTTTGTTGATAAAATCAAAAGCCTCTTCCTCCATCTCGCTCCTGAGCTCATATTGTGAGCCTTTCTGTGTCAAAAGGGGCAATACGGTTGTTATAACTTTGGCATTCCAAAAAGAACGGATGTCGGGGGTGTCAAATTTGATGTGTTTCACAATGTCTTTGTTGACTTCGAGCATTACATCTGGTGTATTCATGTAAAAAGAAAGATTGGCATTGTTCTCATTCGGAATTGGTGTGGTGATTTGGTAGATGCTGTCAACGTGGTATGTAGAGCCTTTTTTTATAGAGCAGATTACACATGACTCCTCGAATTTTTTGTAATTTTTAATTACCGTCATATCTAAGTTTGCAGCGTACCTTTGCGCATTGACTGAGATGAAAGACAAGGCAATCAGAAGAGATAAAAGCAAATTTTTCATAGCGGTTGTGTTTTAAATTATGCCGATACTTATCTTTAGAAGAACGACATACAAAAGTAGTAATTCTTTTTTAGAACAAAAAATCTCCATCGGAGCGATGCTTCGGTGGAGATTTTGTTGCTTGTGGAATGACGGATTATTCAACAGTCAGCGTGGCACCTGCGGAGTGGCTTGTGAGAGCCGGTGCATATTGGCATTGCAGCGAAGCGATACCGCTGGTGTATGTGCCGGCATTGTTGGCGTAGACGTCGTAGGTGATCACGTATGTGCCCTTGCTGATGTGGCTGAAGAAGATGTTGGTTGCCGAGTCGCGTGTCTCGCGGTATGATCCGGTGCCGTCTTGCCATTCGTATACGCTCAGCTGGTCTGCCGGTTCGAAGCATGCGCCACGGTTGTCGGTGAGCGCCACGAAGTCGAGGTCGCGCTCCGAACGGATTGTGAGCCGCACTTGTATGCGGTCGCCAACGGCAAATTCCGTTGTGGCATCGGGGCGTAGCGTGTTGGCACTGTTGTAGACGTAGAACTGCTTTTCGATACGTATGTCGGCGTTTGCGTGGCTCTTAACGCTGTCGGCGGGCGCATTGTATTGGCAATATACCGCTCCCCATGCCGGACATCCCTTGTCGCGGCGGATGCTGATACTGCCATCGTTGCGTTTCATGTCGATGCTTCGTCTGATGTATCCGAAGTAGGGCGTTGCGGCGTCGGTGTCAATCTTGACGTTTCCAACTTTGATTTGTGGTGCTTTGCGCGTTGCGGCAGTCCAGTTTTTTCCGGTGGTGAGCAGAGCGTTGATGGCGTCGCACGCCTTTGTCGCGCCTCCCCAGCATAGCGTTTCCTTGGCGAGCAACAGCCAGTGGCGCACGTCGTCGATCATCGGGTCGTCGGGATTCACTTTGTTGAGTGCCTTCAGAGCCGTCGATGCGAGTGTCACCTTGTCGATGCCATCGATGTCCCAGTATGTGCCTCTGTCGCCCGATTTGCGGGCGAATTGGCGCAGCGATTCCACAACGTTGCGAGCCACGTCGTTGCGGCTGCTGTTTGCAAGCAGAATTGCGGCTTTGGCTTTGCCCATTATGCTGTAGTCGCCCCAGCCTGACGCCGCCATGTCAACTACGCCGTCGGCAATCCACTTGATGGAGTCGGCAGGAGCTGCCACAGGAAGCATCGAGCGGATGAAAATATAGTCGGATGCGCTGGCAATTACGCTTTTGCGCGTCGCGCCCTCGCGTTTGCTCATCTTATTGTAATAGTTGTCGCAATATTCCACCGCACGTTTCACGATTTGCTGTGCAATTGCGTCGTCGGCAGGGTAGTAGCCCATCTCGTTAAGGTAGCCGAAGAGATTCAGCACCTCCTCTGTGGTCCAAATCGAGCTGCGGCAACCGCGAAACCATTCGAATCCGCCGTCGGGGCGTTGAAGGTCGTTGAGGGCGGTCAACGCACGTTGTTGGCGGTACTGTACTGTAGCAGGGTCGGCAATGTCGGCAATGTGCGCCATTATGTCGGTTTCCGTCTCGGCGCGTCGGCTCCACGGCGTGTTGTCGAGCGCAATGGTTTTCAAATCCGCATTCTGTTCAAGCCGAGATTTCAACGGCGATTTCTGCCATGCGGCAATAGCGTCGGCAATCTCCTGATTGTCGGCAACGATGCGCGATGCCACGGTGGCTACGTAGTAGTTCACGATGTGGGCTGTCGCCGTTTCCGCCGTCTGCTGCATTGATGGCAGAGCCGAAGCGGCATACCAAGCAGGGTTGTCGGCATACTCCAGTGTCAGTCGACCGTCGTGGTTGAAGTGTGGC
>ULXM01003939.1_pt1 | contig 35751 bp, 31 predicted proteins | sample 1961271 | NCBI WGS metagenome assembly ULXM01 (sample SAMEA4835838, study PRJEB28245) | human gut metagenome | biome: gut microbiome; material: fecal sample | place: Denmark | collected 2008 | reverse complement strand
AATGATCCGGATATCGGGATCGAGTGGCCGGAGCTAAAAGGTGGGTACAATGACTCTCCCGCGGCAGAAGGCTATATTATGGCCGACGGCACGCCGCTTACGCTGTCAGATAAGGATCAGAAGTGGCTGGGGCTGAAAGAGACGTTTAAGTTTTGAGATGTTGAGACTAAGAGACGGTAGACATCAAAGGTCTGACATCAGATGGCAGAAACCAGAGGTCAGAAGTTTGATATCTAACATCTGAAGTCTTCAAGTCTTCAGGTCGGTCTTTTGCATGTGTGTGATAAAAATCGGTTGTTTTATCATAGGAGGGCAAGGCATGTGATAAAATAGTCTATCATATGGGGAAATGTGATATGATAACATTGATTTTTATAGCAAGAAAAAATTTTGTGAAAAAGACTTGCACCCAAAAGAGGGAATAGGCATGCTTTTGACAGACAGACAGACAGACAGACAGACAGACAGACAGACAGACGTATAGTCGGCCTTGATTATGCCAGGGCGGTGGCAATTTTGCTCGTGCTTCTTGTGCATGCCACAGAAAATCTATATGTGATGGATGCAGTCCATTTGAATGCGATGAGTGTTCAGTCAAGAATATTTGCAATCATATGTTTTACTTTAGGGCGGCTTGGCGTACCGCTCTTTTTATTCTTGTCAGGCTATTTGCTCTTGGATCGTTCTTATACGGAGTTGTCCATTCATAAATTTTGGAAGAAAAACTGGCTTGGCATGCTAGTTACTACAGAAGTATGGATCATTTTGTACGATGTTTTCCTTCGGGCATTTCATTTTCAACACTGGAGCACCTAGGGCTTGTTGCGAGATATGCTATTAACGAATCAAGTGCATATGGCTCATATGTGGTATATGCCGATGATTATCGGAGTGTATGTTTGCATTCCTTTTGCAGCACGGGCATTGCAGGGAATATCGCTCAAAGTTGTGTTTTTTCCATTGCTGCTTTTTAGTGCATATGCTTTTGGTGTTCCGGCTTGGAAATCCATTTTTCCTAAGAGCCCTGCGCTAGTGTTGGTTGACTTGGGCTTCGCTGGGGGCGTATATGGGCTCTATCTACTATGGGGATGGAGAGTCAAGAAGGGGCTGTTTAAGAATATTCATGCAAGAATTATAGGCGGTTGCACGGTGGCACTTTTCTACTGGTTCTTGGTATTGAGCTTGCTTCATACGCTCGGGGAATTGCCTATAACGTATGGTATAATAATGCATTCTTGGCAGGCAGCGCGCTACTGCTTTTTTCACTCTTTGTACGTATTAAAAATGGACTGGATTATTCCGCCTTTTGCTGGTTGAGCAGAAATTCTTTTGGAATCTATTTACTTCATTTTCCTGCGCTTATGCTGATTCGAAAGATTCTATTGGTCCTACCATGGATGATGCCCACTAAGGTGATGATTTTGTGGCTGGCTGTACTTTTTGTCAGCTGCGTACTGTGTTGGATCATTGACCATTTTCCTCGACTGGCACGAATTTTACTGTATAATAGATAGCATGAAAAATCGTTGTCATTTCAAGAAGTCGACTTTTTATTACGCTAAAGCATTTTGGACCGAAATTTGAAATTTTAAAACCAATTACTTCAAACTTTCCGGTCTTTCAGTTTCTCCGTCTGAAGTCTAAAGTCTCCAAGTCTTGCTGTCTGGCATCTGAAGTCTAATGTCTAACGTCTCTTAGTCTTGGGCGTAAAATCTCATAGTGACTGCAAGTCTAACTAGACCTTGCATTAAATCGAGGAATTTTGCATTTTTTGAATGAAATTGGGATTAAAAACTGCACTTTTTCAATGTTTTTTGTCCGATTTAATCTATTTTTTGCACCACAAAAAAGCGCTTCTAAATCGATTTTTTTAGAAACACTGTAAATTTGCATGCAGTTAATTCGAGAAATCCTGACGCGCTTTTTCTTAAAATGACAGTGAAAAAAACTCCCTTATAGCGTTTTAGCCCGTAATATTCAGAAGTTTAAGTAATCTTTTGCTTTGGATGACTTTGTCAGCAGGAACCTCGCGTATTTCCAGTAAATCAGCCATCTCTTTCCCGTGATATAAGCAGAATAACTGGTAAGGCGTTTTGCCGTTGTATTGCTTTCTGACTATGCTGTTCAGGTACGAGAATATGATGTTTAGCTGCGACTGTGTCATTTGATCGAAGCTGGTCCCTTTGGGGCAAATATCTCGCAGCAACGTATGTTTTTTCTCGACACGTGGCTTTTGGCACGATTTCATTGCATCACAGAAAAAACAGATGCGTCTCTCTAGTGCCAGCGGCGTTGCACTCTATAGAGTGAATATTTGCAAATTCTCCGCCGTTATCTGTCAGGATCAGCGGGAATAGCTGTTCAAAGGGAGTTTGAGCTGCTGTAAATTTTTCACGAAGGTATCTGAATTTCTGCGAAACCGCAAGTGCGGATTTGGAGTCAAGTAAAATGCCTACCATGAAATTACAGATGGTAAAGAGCAGCGTCAGAATGACTTTTCCGCCCTGACGGCCTATAACGGTATCCATCTCTACCCAGTTAGTTATTTCGTGAGTCTCAATGTATTGAAGGAAATCCGCATAAGTGCGCCCTTTTTTGACGGCAGGTGGAACGTAGGGCATTCTTTTCTTCTTGCGGGATTTAAACTTCACCTTTCTAGGAAGATCTAGGCTGGTAAAAGAGAAGTAACATTTATCTGCGTATTTGTATGCGGTGGATACGGCTATTTCTACACCGGTAGATTGAAGAGCTTGATACATATGCTGTCCGCTCTGGATGGCAGCAGAAAGCTTTGCATCCATGTCGTAAAACTCACCTTTATTCAAAGGAATGCCTTCACGTGAATCACGAAGCGTGTTCCTGTATTGTTCATGTGCTTTGCGTGAAACGTAGAGATACCGCTTTAACCGACCAGCTGTGGCGCTTCTTGCAGGCGTTACAAACATAGGGCGGCTTTTCGAGCTTAGGGCAGGATTCATTTTATTGCCTTTGTTGACAATCATTTGAATGCAACCTCCTTCATGCGCAAGATTTCTCTATCTAAAGTCTAGCAAAAGGTGGTTCTAAATGTAAGTGCTACTTTTACCGCTAATCCGGCACTTACTTAGAGAATTAACGAAGAGAAAGCTAGTGCCAGACTTTGGGCAAATAATGTAGTTAAGAGGGTTGGATTGAGTTATAATTATAATGAGAACTATAACGATGAGAACGTAGAATAGAAAGGGACTTAATATCTGATAAATATTGATTTTTAATTATATATATATGTTATTTTAGGCTAAAAGGTGAAGATTATGAATATTTATAAATTAGAGGATGTTTTTGGGCTTACGAGGAAAATTCCTCTCAACTATATTGAAAGAACAAATGTTGATGGAATATTTCAGAAAAGTTTAAAAGGGAAAAAACACATTACAGTTTTTGGCAGTTCAAAACAGGAGAAGACGTGTTTAAAAAAGCATTGTTTGAAAGATAATGAGTATATTAATATACAATGCGATAATAAGATGTCTTTAAATGATATAAATGTTGCTATTCTTAAGAGGTCAGGCTTTAAGGTAGAGGTTTCTTCAAAAAGGACATTAAATGGAAAAACTAAGCTTATGGCTTCGCTGAAAGCCAAAATTCCTTTTATTGATTCAAGTGGTGGTGTAGAAGCAGAAGAAGGTAATACTAAGGAAACTGAAGTTAGACCGCTGGAACTAGATCCTGATGATGTTAATGATATTATTGAAGCTCTAAAGAAGGCTAACTTCCATAAATATATTGTTTTAGATGATTTTCATTATTTGAAGACAGAAGTGCAAAAGTACTTTTCCATTGAGTTAAAAGCCTTTCATGAGAATTCAGATCTGTCCTTTATCGTAATAGGCGTCTAGTTAGACGAAAATAAATTGATAACATATAATGGAGATCTTACGGGTCGTGTAATATCTGTTAATGCGGACTTATGGAACAAGGATGACTTAAAAAGCGTCATTGAAAAAGGGGAAGAATTGCTGAATATTCAGTTCCAAAATGAATTTAAAGAAGAACTGGTGAATAGCTGTTTTGAAAATGTTTATTATGTTCAAGAGGTATGTCATCGAATTTGCGAAGCTAATAATATTGAGGAAACGTGTAGGAAGAAGTATTTGGTTCCATATAAAAAGGGATTAGTCCATGAGCTTATTGCACAGGTGGTTAACGAATCCGCCGGTCGATATCGTAACTTTATTGAGCAATATGCTGCAGGATTCCAAGACACAACTTTAGAAATGCATAAATGGCTTTTGTATCCTGTATTAACGGCAGATCCGGAAAAATTATCTAAAGGTCTTAAGTACAGAGAGATTCGTGATTGCTTAGAATGCCATCATCCACAAAGAGATAAACTTAATCCAGGGAATTTGACGCAGGCTTTGAAGTCTGTTGTTTCATTGCAATTAGCTAAACAGATTCAGCCGATAATTATTGATTATGACGATACCAATCGCATTTTGCACATAGTGGATCGTGGCTTCATTATTTGGGTGGAATTTTCAGAAAAAGATTATTTGTTGGAATTGGCGGGACTGTAATAAACTCAAAGACTACAGAAGGTTTTATAACTAATGTGTTTGCCTAGGCTTTAAAGGGATTTTCCTGTTGTTAACCAATTATAAACTGGTTGTGAAAAGTGGAAAGGTATGGGGCAAATGGATGGGAATGCTTTAATATCGTGTCTTCAAAATGGATTGGAAACCGCTTCTAAGGTAGGCCCAATCGTTGGTGCAATATTTTCCGCTATTTTTTTGAGGAAAAATACAAAGGATGTAGAATTCGAAAAACTAAAAGCTGGAAAGTTTAGAGAAGTCGCTGACCGTCTGCTTGCATCCGGTTATATGACTTATACTGAATTTTATAAAGCTACTAATTTCCTACATGTTGCTGAATTGGCTGATCAGGTATTTAAGCAAGACTATCAAAATAAGGCTGATGAAAATCAGAAGTATGATTTCGATTGGTATATGAGATTTTATGATATTGTAGGTAATATCAGTGATGAAGAAATGCAAGTCATTTGGGCTAGGATTTTAGCTGGAGAGATACATAGAAAAGGAACATACTCATTACAACTTCTAGATATTCTAAAAAATTTTACACAGAAACAAGCTGAATTATTCAATAGAGCCTGCAGTCATTGCTTTATTTCTGGAGATAATGTTTATATTCCAAATGATAATGAATATTTGCAATTTGCAAACATTACCTATCAGGATATTCTTGATTTAGATGCCCTTGGATTAATAAATAGCAGTGGTACTACTTCCTTGAGCGTAAAAGTGCAACCCGATCGACCAGCACTCTTTGGTAATGATATGTTGCGTATGGTAATTGAGTATAGTGGTCAAAGTAATGCTACACAGGAATTTTCTTTTCTGCAATTTCCGTTTACATCAGCAGGAAGAGAATTAGTAACACTAATAGGAAAGCATGGTTCGGGTAAAGATTTTTTGTGTTTTGTAAAATTGCTCATTAAAAAGAATCCAATTGGAGCATCTTTTGTTATCACTCCTAAAAGAGTTGTAGTTAAAGATAACTCAATATGGTTAGAGAAAATTGATTTAGAAAGCGACGTATCTACCTAAAAGAGTCAAGAAAGCAAATGATTGAATATTTCAGAGCCACCCAATACGCACGTGAGAGCCAGACAATACGCGACTGGAGAGCCAGTAAATAAGTGGGAGAAAGTTGTTCATTCCATACGCCAGTCCCTCCTGCTGATTTACCTGTATTTGCGTCTTCATTCATGTTTTTTCTTAAGAATATGGTGTGGCTCTGCAGTGCATATCATTTAAGAAGGCGGGGAGCCTGCCCGCGTAGCATATGGCTCTGGGTTGTGTATTAGTTGGCTTTCATGGTGCTTAATACTCAGGCGGTATGAAGTTGATGGATATTTATATTTATGTAATTTGCATATGCTTACATCCTATAGATATAAGTGTGATAAGTTCAAGTCTAAGCTGTCAATATGTCAATATTATTAAATAATTGATTTATGAAAAGCTATGGATAGTAATGTTCATGGACAAAGGGAGGTTATTTCGATGGAAAGGTTAAAATATGAAGTTGAAGATGAGACCATAGCCGAACTTTTAGGGGTCCAGAATTTTACAAATGAAATGTCGGCAATGTTGGAGCTTGTTAAAAATGCTTATGATGCGCAGGCTAAATATTTGACTTTGGATTTTAGCAATGGCCATTTGGTCATTGAAGATGATGGTATTGGGATGAATGCTGATGATATCCGCAAACACTGGATGCATGTCGGGAAAAGTGATAAGGGCTATTTTTCGCTGATAGATAAGGACGGTAAACAGAGAGTCTTAGCCGGATCAAAAGGGGTCGGGAGATTTGCATTGGCAAGGTTGGGAAGAAAAGTAAAAATGATCACTCAAAAGATGGGCTCTTGTCCTGTTGAATGGAATACTGATTGGGGTGAATCTACTCTTGAGGAATATTTAGGAGATAATGCTCTTTTGGGCGGGCATGGCACTAAAATAGATATTTCCTTGCTTCGTGATCGTTGGACTGATAAGAGGATATCAAGTTTAACGAATTATTTATCTATTACTTATAACGATGACCAAATGAAGATTCAAATTTTGCCGCAGCAGAAGCTGCCCGTACAGTATATATTTCACAATCCGGAATTAGGAAGAACCCATGTCAGCACTATTCATTTAAACTATGATGGACAGAATCTTTTAACGTACGACATTAAGAATGACGAGTTTCTTGAGGATGCACAGAAATATTGTGGAAACTTGGATATTCATGAAGATATTAATTCCGTCAATATCTTTAATGAACTATCCACAAACGATGATTTTGACTTGTCCAAAGATGAACTTGGTGATGATTTAAAAAAGATTGGAAATTTCTCTGCTGAATTTTACTTTTCGTTGAAGTCAAGTACAATGACAGATAAAGAAAATTTTTTATATAAATATGAAACACTACAGGACCGTTATGATTATGGTATTGTTTTATATAGGAATGCTTTTAGCATTGCTTCTTTTGATGGAAGTCAAGATTGGCTTGAGCTTAATAGGCGTGTTAGAAGTTCTCCGGCAGCTGCAACTCATCCTACTGGCTCCTGGCGTGTACGGGCGAATCAGATTTCTGGGTATGTTATGATAGATAAAGCTCATAATCCTCAATTAAAGGACATGGCTAATCGTCAGGGACTTGAAGAAAATATATATTATAAACTTTTAGTAAAAATAGTAACCATTGGAATTTCCTGTTTTGAAAGATATCGGCAAAAAATTATACGTAGTATTAATAAGAAAAATGAGAAGATCGTAAGAAACCAAACTCCGGTATTAGATAAAGTGCTGAAGACACCAGAATCGGTACAGGGATTATCTGCATCTCAAATACGAGGCCTACATAATGAACTAAATACAATAAGGAAAGAGACGAAACATATTGAACAACAGAAGAAAGAAATAGAAGGCAGATATCATTATGATGTAAGAGTTTTAAATGTTTTTGTAACAATTGGATTAAAAGCTGCTGCTATAGCGCATGAAGCTGGTAATGATTTGAATACCATTGATAAAAACTACGAACGTATTGTGAAGGCATTAAAGACGTATGGTTTTTGGGAAGAACTTAATTCACCGGAAAAAACGCAGCATGTATATAAAAATGTGCCGGAATTGCTTTTAAGGTGTAAAGATGTTAATCATAAGACATCTATCTTTATAAAGACCATGCTCGAACAGATAGAAAAGCATAGGTTTCAAAACCGTCGCCTTAATGTCAATAAAGAAATCAATCGAATTGCGCAAAAATGGATGCGAGATTATGCTAAAATAAAGATCAAAGTTTTGATTAGTAGCACAATTGAAGTAGACGGTTCTTCTGATATATTTGATACGATTTTTGACAATCTTATTTTGAACAGCTGGCAGCAGAATAGTACTTCCAATCAGAATCTTAATGTCAAAATATGCGCTTCCAGGGTAAATGGTTTTTTAGAGATGTCTTATAGAGATGATGGTGCAGGGCTTTCCCAAAAATATATAAATAACCCCAGACGAATATTGGAAGTTCATGAAACATCGCGCAAGGACGGGCATGGTTTAGGAATGTGGATAGTTAATAATACAATTCAAATGACAGGCGGAGAGGTTGTCGATATAGACGGGCATGGTGGCTTTAGTATTCGATTTTGCTTAGGAGATAGATTATGACGAGTGAAATTAACGAGAGCAAGGTTTCAATTAAAATTGTTTATATTGACGATCGTGTTGACGAGGGGGTATCGGAATATTTAAGTGAAATTTATACCAGTCAACCATATCATGATGCAGTAACACAAAGGATTGCTATTAAGGATTATAAAGAGATTCCCTTTAAAAAGGATGCTACTTATGAAAAATTACTCTCAAATTCAGATGTGCGAGAGGCAAATATTATTATCATTGACAATTATCTTTTTGAGGAACGGAATGCAAGAGATAAATTTACTGGGAAACAATTTAAGCTTATATTGCAGGAAGTTTTTCCCTTTATTCAGACATTGGTGATTACACAAGATCAAAACTTAGAGGGGCGGAATGTCGTACATAAATATGATAGTTTAAAGTCAGATATTGAGAGTAAACAGTATTATAAAAACGAGTTAGAAAAACGACTGGATGATGCAATTTCTGGTATATTGGAATATCGGGATGAGTCTAAAAAGCTTGCCCAGAATATAAAAGCTGATGGGAATTTACTATTTGAGCGAATTGACAATTCTCTTAAGGGAATCAATGCTTATGAGGCTTTAACCAAACAGGATATAGATACATTGGTAAAAGCGTTCAAGGAGTTGAAAGAAAATGTCAACAAAAAGGATTGATTATAGGACCACTTCAGGACAATTGGCATATCAGAATATTGAGCAGAAAAAAGCTGAGTTGACAAGGAATATTCACAAAGAGCATTCTAACCAGAAAATAGATTACAATTTGATTAAAAATCGAGAATCACATTTTTATGAGGATTTTTGTACTATATATAATTGGAGCTGTGCTTATTGTGGTGCAAAGAGTGGTATTATTGATTCACAACTATTTGAAATTGATCACTATATCTGCCAATCAGCTTTTCCCAAATCCACGGAGGGACGAGCAAAGGCTGGGGAAGTGAATAATCTGGTATTAGCATGTCACGATTGTAATAGGAGGAAAAGTGACTTCAAATTGGAAGGGAAATATGGTATTTTGCTGAACCCCGACAATAATGCTATTGCTAAAATATTCTATCGAAGCGATGACTATTATATAAAGGTCGCAGATGAATATAAAAGTGATCAAATAATATGTCAATTTTATGCTCAGCTGAATTTGGGAAGTGAATTAAAGCGTTTGGACTATCTGCTTCTTAATGTAAAAGAATTGGAAGATCAGCAGTCAGAAGTTAACTGTATTGTAAGTGATAAATTAGACAAAATTTTTTCCTATTTGTTGAAAAAGCGGAATGCCTCATCATACAAGCTGTCAACAACAAATTAATGGGAATGTTATTGACGGCTTTATGGAGGGGCAAGGCATCATGCTTCAAAAAGAATCAGGAACTTATTATACTCCTGAACGTACTGTTGAATTTATGTGTGACTATATAGCTGAACATAAAGAAAAATCTGGGGCTATACTTGAACCCAGTGCTGGAGATGGGCGTTTTATTAGCGCTTTACAAAAAAGGAATTGCGGGAAGTTTTATACTGCTGTTGAGTATGATGCTGATAAAATAAAGGAATTAAATGCCAAGATTAGTTCACCTTTGACGCGTGTTATTGCCAAAGATTTCTTGCAGGCTATTAAAAGTTTTGGGGAAAAATATGATTTAGTCATAGGTAATCCACCTTACATTAATATAAAAAATATGGAGGAATCTTTCTTACAAGAGGGCAGATTATTATGCAAAGATTATGGTTTGCCCGAAAACTTAATAAAAAACTCTTGGGTAGCATTCATACTTGGCGCAATGAAAGTTTTAACTTCATCAGGGTGTATTTTTTTTGTGTTGCCTATGGAATTTTTGCAGGTAAAATATGCAGAAAAACTGAGAGGATTTTTAGAAGAGCATTTTGATACAATTCATATTATAACGTTTAAAGAAAAAATGTTTCCTGAAATTGAACAAAACACCTGCTTGGTATATTTAACTAACGAGGAGAGAGAAGTTCCTTATATATGTTATAGACAGTATGAGACTTTATCTAGTAAAGATGTGCTATATCAATCTCAAATAAAGAAAAATAAGCCTTTGAAGAAGTGGACGAATGCAGTTCTGTCAGATTCTGATATTGATTTATTGAAAACACTGGAAGGGCATTTTGAGCCAATTTCTAATTTTGCTTCCAGCAGACCTGGAATTGTTACTGGAGCTAATAAAATATTTATATTAAATCAGGCGGAGGTGGAAAGGTTTCAATGTGATAAATTTGTAAAGCCTATCATCTCTAAAGCTGCGATGGTACGTAATTCTATTAATATTGACCAAGATTTGATAGATGGCTTAGCTGATGCAGGTGAAAAAATCTTTTTTTTGGATTTAAATGGAATTAATGAAGATGATATGTCAAGAGAACTCATTCGGTATTTGCAGGAATCTGGAGAAATAAAACGAAATAACATTGAAATCCGTAAAAGCTATAAATGTTCCCGTAGGGATCCATGGTATGCCGTACCTGTAACCAAAAGTGGAACTGCAGTGTTTTTTAAAAGATATGATACGATTCCTCGTATTTGCATAAAGCCAGAAGAAATATTCACGACTGATATCGCATATAATTTGTTTTTCAAAGAGGAAATCGATTCGGAAAGTTTTGTTTTTTCTTTTTATAATTCACTTACATTAGCTCTTTGCGAATATTCTGGACGTTACTATGCTGGCGGAGTTTCGGAATTGATACCCGAGGAGTTTAAGCAGTTATCTATCCCTTATTCTCTTATAGGTAAGGATGACATAGAAAAGCTGAAGTGTATGTTCCGTAAAAATTCGTCCATAGAAGATATATTGGATTTTGTGGATAATTTTACATTAAGTAATACTATTTCCAAAAAAAATATTATGCAGCTTCGGCTAATTCGGAAAAAATTGATAAAACGGAGAAAATCTCATTGAAGATTATACTTTTCAGAACCACTCAATATGTGTGTGCTATATGGTACGCAATAGGGAGCCAGCAGCTTCAGGTGCATGACTTCTTCCTATATTATTCGTATTTGCAACGTTATTGTATGTTTTTGGCAGGTTGGCAACAGACTGGCTCTCCAACATGTATCGGGTGTTGAAAAGTAGGTGGTTTTCTACTGTGTATTAGGTGACCCTTGTGGAGTGTAGTACTCACTAGCATGATACTAGATTGATAATATATTTTTCTGGAAATCTTGAAATTCAGAGAAAATGTAACTTGGATTCTCGGATCATAACAAACAGGAATTCAGGGGGCATTACCTCAAATTTATGATAAAATCTAGTAACCTAGATTTCTGAATTACATAACAAGAATTCGCAGAAAGTAACAGCTTAAATCAGCGATAAAATCTAGCAAAATTACATATTAGGCCTTGAATTTTTGTCTCGTTATGTAGTCTAATTTACTTAGACTACATAACGAGGCAAAACTCATGGCTATAGTTCGACAGCACGACAAACGTAGTGGTATTACATATGTCTACGAATCAACTTCTTACTGGGACAAGGAGAAGCAGCAGAGCCGCTCTCACCGTAAGCTTATTGGCCGTCTTGACCCCGAAACTGGCAAGGTGGTCCCCACTAAAGGTTGGGGAAAGAGACGTGGCCAGTCAAAGGACAAAGCCTCTGTGCCCAGAAAAAGAGGCCCGGTGCCGTCAATTCACACCAAGCGGCTTTTCTATGGCGCTACATACCTCTTTGACCAGATTGGAGAGGCTACCGGTGCTGCTGCTGATTTAAAGACCTGCTTTCCCGACTTTTATCGCCAGATTCAGTCCATTGTCTATTATCTTATCCTTGAGAACAGGAACCCTCTATTCCGGTTTGGCGGGTGGGCAAAGCTCCATAAGCATCCATACGGTGAGAATATCCCGTCTCAGCGGAGCTCCGAGATTTTTCAGTCCATCTCTGGGGAAGCAAGGATGTGTTTCTTCCGTCTGCAGGGCAGACGGCGTGCAGAAAAGGAGTGCTGGGCTTATGACACGACATCTATTTCCAGCTGTTTCCAGTTTCTGAAGCAGGTGAAATACGGTAAGAACAAGGACAATGACAAGCTTCCACAGATTAACCTGGCCCTTCTATTCGGCGAGAAATCGGGACTGACATTCTATTACCGCAAACTCTCCGGCAATATACCGGATGTGAAGACCGTAAATGAACTGGTACGGGAACTGGATGTCTTTGGCTATGGAAAGATTAAGCTGGTCATGGATCGCGGCTTCTATAGCAGGGATAACATTAACGCCCTGTACCGGGAGCACTATAAATTCATCATAGGTGTGAGAACGATGCTGGGGTATGTTAAAGATTTCATCACAGAAATCGGGACCGGCAAGGATTCTTACGAGGCATACGATGAGAATCATGACCTTTATGCCTTCTCCAAGACCATCACCTGGGATTACGAGCAGAAACGGCCCTACAAGGGGGATGTGCTTAAAAATGAACGGCGTATGTACCTTCATCTCTACTATAACCCGGAAAAGCGGCTGGAGGATGAAAAGGCGTTAAACCGCAAACTCAGTAAACTCCGACATGAATTGGAATCAGGGCAGAGAAAGGCGGACCATGAAAGCGAATACGGCCGGTATTTCATTGTAAAGGAAACACCCAAGCGCGGTATACAGATTACGGTCAATCAGGAAGCAATTGACAAGGCGAGGGAACGCTACGGCTTCTTCGCTCTTGTGAGCAATGAGGTCAAAGACCCTCTTCTAGCCTTGAACATATACCGTACGAGAGATGTGGTAGAGAAGGTCTATTTTGACATCAAAGACCGTCTCAACATGCGCAGGACATTAGTTTCTTCAGAAAGTGCCCTGGAAGGTAAGATTTTTGTCGAATTTGTGGCACTTATTTACCTTTCCTACATCAAGCAGAGGATGTTTCAGGCAGGGCTGTTTGCCAAGTATACCGTGGATGAAGTGCTTGATGAACTTGACTCTATTGAATGCTTCATAGAGCCGGGAAAAGCCCCAATACAGGGAGAAGTCCTGGCTAAGCAGGAACAGCTCTATAGAGATTTAGGCGTTACACCACTGCTGGCTGCTCCTGAAAATAGATGATTGGTGAAGCATGGTCAAATGACTCGTTACGTGTTTCGGGAATCGAGGTTGAATACATACATCCGTTTTATGATGGAAATGGCCGCACGGGACGATTTATTGTGTCGTATTATCTGTCACGGGAATTTAGTCCGTATATTGCATTGCGGCTATCTGTGGAGATCAATAAACGGAAAAATGCATATTACAAAATGTTTGAGGAGACGAGCAGTCAGTGGAATCGAGGCGATTTGACGCCATTTATCCTGCAATTTATGGAGTTCATATCGCTGGCGTTTGATGATACGATTTCCTTGCTTTCGCGAAAAAAGGAGCAGTTGAAACGCTTTGCCGCGCAGCTGAATGAAAAGGCGGCGGGGCAGGATGAGCTGACGAAAACGATCTATTATCTGCTGCAGGCTTCTTTGTTCTCTGGTATTGGAATCACGATGGATCAGCTGATGGAGGCTACGCATAAGACTCGTGTTACGATCAAAAGTCGGCTGAGCAAAATACCGCAAGCCCATTATTTGGTGGATAAAAATGAGAAGCCATTTCATTATCGTCTGAATATGAAGATGCTGCTGGGAAGCAAAGAATGATTTACTCAAGCTTTATGATGGCCGGAAAGTTTGAAGTCTAATGTCTCTCCGTCTCATAGTCTCCAACCTTCCCCTTGACAAACGCAAAAAAGAAGTCTATAGTATGACCATACATGTGAGGATAGAGACATGATGGATCCTTGGTACACGCAAAGAGAGTCTGCGGCTGGTGGGAGCAGATGGTGGGGGGATCGATTACCGCTCTGGAGCAGGAGGATCGAAATCTTCCCGGGTGGCCTCGTTACTTGGCCGACAAGTGGAGCTTTAGCTCTGATTTGGGTGGAACCACGGAATACAACTTTCGTCCCTTAGGGACGGAAGTTTTTTTATTGCTTTCATGTTGCTTCCTGCGAAGCGGCTGAAATGGCAGCGCCAAGCAGAAAGCAGCAAAAATGGAAGCCACTGTCCCCAAGCAGTGAATGTCTGTTTTAGAAAGGAAGATACTATGATTACGATTCGTCTGAAAGACGGAAAAGAGAAGGAGTTCGAGAGCGCGGTATCTCTGGCGGATGCAGCGAAGGCGATCTCCAACAGCCTTGGCAAGAATGCGCTGGTGGCGAAGGTGAATGGCGAGCTGACGGATCTGCGCGATCCGATCGTGGATGGTGCAGAGGTGGAATTCTTCACGAAGGAAGATCCGGAAGGTCTTTTCACGCTGCGTCATACGGCGTCCCATGTGATGGCACAGGCGATCCAGCACTTGTTCCCTGGCGTGAAGTTTGCTATCGGACCGGCGATCGATGATGGCTTCTACTATGATCTGGACTCTGATCATGTTTTCAGCCAGGAGGATTTCGCAGCGATCGAGAAGGAGATGTCGAAGATCGCGAAGGAAAATATCCCGCTGGTGAAGAAGGTGCTGCCACGCGATGAAGCGCTCCAGTATTTCAAGGATAAAGGCCAGGACTACAAAGTCATGCTGATCGAAGATCTGCCGGAGGAGGAAACGATCTCTCTCTATGAACAGGGTGACTTCACGGATCTCTGCGCGGGCCCGCATCTGAAATCCACCGGCAAGGTGAAGACGTTCAAGCTGATGACGGTCGCTGGTGCTTACTGGCGCGGCGACTCCAAGAATAAGATGCTGCAGCGTATCTATGCGACGGCATTCTTCAGCAAGGAGGATCTTGACCACTATCTCTTCGTCCGTGCGGAGGCGGAGAAGCGCGATCACAGAAAGCTCGGCAAGCAGCTCGATCTGTTCTCCTTCCATGAAGAGGGCCCCGGCTTCCCGTTCTTCCATCCGAAGGGCATGATCCTTAGAAATAAACTGATGGACTATGAACGTGAGCTCTTCAAGGAATTCGGCTATGTGGAGATCATGACGCCGGTCATCCTGTCGAAGAAGCTGTGGCTGCAGTCTGGTCACTGGGATCATTACAAGGAAAATATGTACTTCACCCAGATCGATGACGAAGACTATGCGATCAAACCGATGAACTGCCCCGGCGGAATCCTTTTCTTCAAGACGCAGCAGCGTTCTTACAGAGATCTGCCGATGCGTGTCGGCGAATTCGGCCTCGTTCATCGTCATGAGCTGAAGGGCGCGCTGCACGGTCTTTTCCGTGTACGCTGCTTCACGCAGGATGATGCGCACATTTTCATGACGCAGGAACAGATGAAGGATGAAGTCATCAAGTGTATGGCGATGTATCAGAAGATGTATGGTGTCTTCGGTCTGGAATACCATGTCGAACTCTCTACCCGTCCGGAAAACTCCATGGGCAGCGATGAGCTGTGGGAGATCTCCACGAATGCGCTCCGCGAAGCGATCGAGACGGCGGGTGTACCGTACCAGATCAATGAAGGCGACGGTGCTTTCTATGGACCGAAGCTTGATTTCCATGTACAGGACTCTCTCGGACGTACCTGGCAGTGCGGCACCATCCAGATGGATATGCAGCTGCCGGAACGCTTCGATGTGAACTATATCGGCGAAGATGGAGAAAAGCACAGAGCAGTCATGCTGCACCGTGCGGGCTACGGCTCTCTGGAACGTTTCATCGGCATCCTGATCGAACACTATGCAGGGGCTTTCCCGACTTGGATCGCTCCGGTACAGGCGAAGATCATCCCTGTCACGGACAAGAATCTGGAATATGCGAAGTCTGTCGCAGCGGCTATGTCCGAGTCTGATATCCGTGTCGAAGTGGAAGAGGCCAATGAAACGCTGGGCTACAAGATCCGCAAAGCACAGATGGAGAAGGTACCGTACATGATCATCGTGGGCGATCAGGAAATGAAGGGTCACACCATTTCTGTCAGAAGCAGAAAGAATGGCGACCAGGGGTCCCAGTCTCTCCCGATGTTCGTTGCAAACCTGATCCGCGAGATCAAAGAACGGGAAAACTGAGATGGCTTACAAAGAATACCAGAGTGCTGATATCGCACGGGCTGCGCTCCGCATGTCTTTGACCGAGACGCGGGCAGATGAGAATGCGCTGAAGGAAAGGCTGGCGAAGGATGGCATCCGCGCTGTCGCTGTGAACTTTGGCGGGAAATTTCTGGATATCCTTCCGAAGATCTTCGAGTCGGCCATCGTGGCTGCCCAAAGGCAGAAGGTCATCTCTGATACTCATGTGGGTGATGGCTCTGTGGTCGGAGCCATGGAGTCTGCCATCGAGCAGGTGAAGCCGATGGCGATCGGCATGAATGTCGGCGGCAAGATCGGTATCGCCCGCTGGAATGAGCATCTCTGCGTCGCGATCTTCGTCGGCGTGGGTGTGCTTCATTTCAATGAGGTCACGGTGGGCATGGCGCATCGTGTCCTTCGGAATGATCTGCCTGATTGAGAAAATCATAAGGGGCAGGGAATGACTATCTCATACCTGTCCTGCATAAGAAAAGAGCCGGGGGCTTTTGCCTCCGGCTCTTTTTTGGTGGGAGAAAGAGGGAGCTATTTTTCTTGACAGAAAAAGCTGGAGGCGGTACATTGAATGAAATTCGATGGTTCGTTTGAGTGACAGGATGGGTGGAGGCTTTATGAAGGAAAAGATCAGTCTGATTCAAATGGATGTAGAGCTGGGACAGGTGGAAAGAAATTATAAAAAAGCCGTGCAGCTGATGGAGCTTGCGCTGGAAGACAAGAAGCCGGACATTCTTGTCCTGCCGGAAACGTTAAACACCGGTTTCTTTCCGTCGCCGGACAGCGCACTCTATGCCGCTTCTGATGCAGATGGCGTGCAGACGAAAAAGGTATTCGGAGCATTTGCCAAGGAGCATGGCGTCAATATCGTGGCGGGCTCGGTCAGCGTTTTGGAAAATGGATGCGTTTTCAATCGAAGCTATATCTTTGATCGCAAGGGCGAGGTCGTTGCCTCTTATGATAAGATCCACGGTTTCAGCCCGATGGGAGAAACGAAGTCGTATACCGGCGGCTCTTCCACGGTCCACTTTACGCTGGACGGGATCGCCTGTTCGATGGCGATCTGCTATGACGTACGCTTTTGTGAGCTGATCCGGACAGAAGCATTGCAGGGGGTGGATCTGTTTTTCCTCCCCGCTGCTTGGCCGCTCGTAAGGAAGGAGCACTGGATCACACTTTCTAAAGCCAGAGCGATCGAGAATCAGATGTTTTTCTGCGCCGTGAATGAATGCGGCCGTGCCGGCAGCACGCAGTACGGTGGAAATTCCATGCTGCTCTCGCCTCTTGGGGAAGAATTGCTCCATCTGGGTGAAAAGGAGCAGGTGGCCACGGCGGAGATCGATACGGATGTGCTGCAGGGCATCCGCGAGAGCATCAATGTATTTCGTGACAGAAGACCGGAATTGTATCATCTGTAGAAAAATAGGGGAAAGGCGTTTCGCCCTTTGATTGCGCGTGAAAGAGGGGGAGCGGGTTCAAGAGGTTCAAGAGGTTCAAGAGGTTCAGGGGGGCGGCGCATAAAAATCAGAAGCGCCACGGAGTATCAATCATGGCGATGCCCGAAGGTGGGTTTTAGTCATCAGTCACTAGTCACCAGTCACTTGAGACTCCTAATCCCTAATCTCTAATCCCTAGCCACTCATCCCTGCTTTCAAACTCTCGGGGGGTGGGTCGGCGCATAAAATTCAGAAGCACCGCGGAGTATCAATCATGGCGATGCCCGAAGGTTTCTTGAAGAGCCGGTTTCCCGTTTGAGGCTTCCAAACATTGACCATTTTGACCGCGAATGACAAAGATTTCTCGCTTGCGCTCGAAATGACGGTGCGAGAGGGTTCGCAGTCCCCAGCCGCCACTATCGCCCAAGGGCAACCATTTTTCAAAAAGTGCTTGACAAAAGTATCATGGATGGATATACTAATATGCGTAACTTACGTGCGGCCCGGTGGTGTAGTGGTCTAACATGCCGCCCTGTCACGGCGGAGATCGTCAGTTCAAATCTGATCCGGGTCGCCAGCGCGGAAGTAGCTCAGTGGTAGAGCACAACCTTGCCAAGGTTGGGGTCGCGGGTTCGAGTCCCGTTTTCCGCTCCATATGGCGGCATAGCCAAGCGGTAAGGCAGAGGTCTGCAAAACCTTTATCCCCAGTTCGATTCTGGGTGCCGCCTCCATATTACAATCTATTACATTCATATAGACCTGCCGGGGTGGCGGAACTGGCAGACGCAAGGGACTTAAAATCCCTCGGATCGTGAGATTCGTACCGGTTCGATTCCGGTCCTCGGCACCAATTTGAATGATGAGCCGGAGCGTGATGCTCCGGCTTTTTGTTGTTTGAAAATGGGTGTGCGCTGGGAAGCGGTCAGGCATCGGGAAGCTGATGGCGCTGCGTCCCAGGCTGCCCAATGAATCGAGGCAAACTATGGCAAAGAAAGAAAAGAAAACGAATGTCATGCGCATTCTGGATAAAGAGAGTATTTCCTACGAGACGAAGTCCTATGACTACGATGAGGACGATCTCTCGGGCGTGCATGCGGCGGCAGAGCTCGGCTATGATCCGGACATGGTCTTCAAGACCATCGTCACGCATGGTGACAAGACGGGTCCTGTGGTCTTCTGTCTGCCTTCGGAGAAGGAGATCGATCTCAAAGCGGCGGCGCGTGTGAGCGGGAACAAGAGTGTAGAGATGATCCATGTGAAGGAGCTTCCCGGTCTTACAGGGTATCTGCGCGGCGGCTGCTCGCCGATCGGGATGAAGAAGGCTTTCCCGACCTTCATCGATGAGAGCTGCCATCACCATGCGGCGATCAGCATCAGTGCGGGCCAGCGTGGCCGGCAGGTGGTGCTCTCGCCGGATGATCTGATCTCCCTCATCGGTGCGAAGACGGCGGACCTGACGGCGAAGTAGAGCGGCGGAAGCCGGGGTGCCTTATGATGCTGCATGCGGACTTTTCTCAAAATGAGGCATGAAGGCGGCGGCTTCGCCGCTTTATCAATAGGGCGATGCCCGAAGGTTTCCTGCATAGCAGGTTTTCTGCTTCGGATTTCCAAACATCGACCGCGTGGCTGCGGATGACAAAGATCTCTCATTGACGCTCGAAATGACGACCCGAGAGAGTCGCTAGTCACAAGTCACTCTCCTCCTCATCCCTGCTTTCAAACACCTCATCTTTCGTGAATATCGCATATTAGGGAAACGCTGATTCAATCTGACAACGATTTAATCAGTGTTTCCATAGAAAACTGCGCGGCGCTTCTGACTTGATGCGCCGCACCAACCCCTTTAAACCTCTTGCACCCATAGAACCTGCTGAACCTCTTTGGCATGCCATCAAAGGGCAGCATGCCCCGTGGACGAACCTGATCCCGATGACCGGATACCATTTCCGGACATCGGGATTTTTTATTTTTCATGCTGTGTATGCTATAATAAAGTGACATTTTGGATACGTGTGAGTTGTTATATAAAGGAAATATATTATGATGGAAAAGAAGTACTTCACCCTGACCTACGGCTGCCAAATGAATGAATCGGACACGGAGCGCATCAATGGACAGCTGGAGGAGCTGGGATATGCGCCGGCAGAGACGATGGAAGAGGCAGATATCATCATCATGAATACCTGCAGCATCCGTCAGAATGCGGAGGAGAAGGTCTATGGCAAGATCGGGGAGATCAAGAAGCTGAAGGATAAAAATCCGCATCTGCTTCTGGGGATCGCCGGCTGCATGGCACAGGAGAATAAGAGCAAGCTCATCGAGCGCATGCCGATCATTGATTTCGTCATCGGGCCGTACCATATCCATGACCTGAAGGAGATCGTTTCGAAGGAGGATGCGCGCGGCGGCCATGTGGTGAAGACGGAGAGGAATCCGCACAGTGTGAGTGACTACAGCGAGCTTCGTGCGGTGCGTAAGTCCCATGTCTTTGCATGGATTCCGATCATGCAGGGGTGCAACAAGTTCTGCACGTACTGCATCGTGCCGTATGTACGCGGCCGTGAGCTGTCCCGCAGCGTGGAGGATATCTCGCGCGAGATAGAGGAGCTTGCGAAGGAAGGCTATAAAGAGGTGACGCTCCTCGGGCAGAATGTGAATTCGTATGGTCTTGATTTCAGAAACGGGACGGACTTCGGGACGCTGATCCGCGCGATCGACAAGGTGGATGGCATCGAGCGCGTGCGCTATATGACGTCGCATCCGAGAGATATGACATTCGATATGGTGGATGCGATGGCGGATTCGCCGAAGGTGGCGCGTCATATGCATCTGCCTGTGCAGCATGGCTCGAATGAAATGCTGAAGAAGATGAATCGCGGATATACGATCGAGCATTTCAAGGAGCTTGTTTCCTACGTCCGTGAAAAGATGCCGGACATCGTGCTGACGACCGATCTCATCACCGGCTTCCCGGGGGAAACGGAAGAGATGCATCAGGAGACGCTCGCGCTTTTGAAAGAGGTGCGTTTCGATTCGGCATATACATTCATTTATTCGCCGAGAAATGGCACGCCGGCAGCGCGCATGACGGATCAGATCGATGAGGAGACGAAGCATCGCCGCCTGCAGGAGCTGATGGATGTGGAGAATGAGGTGAGCCTTTCTCTGAATCAGGCGATGGAGGGCAAGACCTATCCCATCATCGTCGAAGGCCCGTCGAAGCAGGAGAATGTCTGGTATGGACGCACCTCGGGCAATAAGATGATCCTTTTCCCGTATCAGGAAGGCGTCAAGGTCGGTGATACGCTCGAAGCGAAAGTCGAGGTCGGCCAGACGTGGGTGCTAAAAGGGAAATTGGTGTAGTTTCGAGTTTTCTTTGAACGCCTATCTACATAGTGAGGAGTTAGGAGTGAGAAGTGAGGAGTGGCGGAAGGGGCGCACAGTTCATATAGCGCCCCAATCCCCCTTTTTTATTATTGTGCGCGTTGCGTAGTATAAAACTTGGCGGCGCTTTATTATTGTTTTGCGCCGCACCTTCACTCCTCACTCCTCATTCCTCACTCCTAACTTGGAGATATATGCCTTTTGCCTAAATTAGAATGACCAGAAAGAAGGAACAAGACCATGGCCAAAACGCCCTTGATGGCACAGTATAAGGAAGTCAAAGAGAAATACCGGGACTGTCTGCTTTTTTACCGTCTGGGCGATTTCTATGAGCTTTTCTATGACGATGCACTGACGGCGTCGCATGAGCTGGAGCTGACGCTGACGGGGAAGTCTGCGGGGCAGGATGGCCGCGTACCGATGTGCGGGGTGCCTTTCCATGCGGCAGAGCTCTATATTTATCGGCTGATCCAGAAGGGGTACAAGGTCGCGATCTGCGAGCAGCTGGAAGACCCGAAGAAGGCGAAGGGGCTGGTCAAGCGGGATGTCATCCGTGTCATCACGCCGGGGACGATCCTTTTTGAAAATTCCATCGCAGATAAGTCGAACAATTATCTCATTTACCTCTTAGAGGCGGACAAGGAGATCGCCGCCGTGCTCGCCGATGTCTCGACGGGCGAGTGCTGGTGGGGGACTTGGGACAAGAAGAAGGAGCAGGATGCCTTCTTCGATCTTCTGTCGGTATATAGTCCCGCAGAAGCGGTGTGTCTCGTGTCGGATGATTTCTATGAGAAGCTCTCCCGCTTCGCTGCGGCGCGCCTCGGGGCCTGTCTCCTGACGCGAAGGGATGATGAGGACGAGAGCGCGATCCCACCGGCGGCAGCGTCTATAGAGAATCGCCATGTGCAGAAGGCCTTCGCCCTTCTCTCCGGATACCTCAAGGAGGTCATGCGCTCGGAGGCGGCGGATTTCCATGATCCGCGGCCGATCCGTGAGGATCATACGCTGACGCTCACTGAGGAGTGCCTTAGAAATCTGGAGATCACGCGGAATATGCGTGACGGTGGGCGGCGCGGCACGCTCCTCGAGCTTCTCGACTATACGCATACAGCGATGGGGGCGCGCCTCTTGAAGCGTTCTCTGGAGCGGCCGCTGACGGATGTGAACCGCATCATACTGCGCCAGTCGGCGATCGAGGAGCTGACACAGCACATGACGGAGCTTTCACGTCTGGAAGAGATGCTTTCCGGCGTCTTTGACTTCGAGCGTATTCTTTCCCGCATCGAGGCGAATTCGACTTCGCCCAAAGACCTGCTCTCTCTCAAAGCGACGCTTCGCGTGGTGCCGCAGGTGAAGCAGCTCCTCTCCGGCGCTAGCTCGGTGCTTTTGAAGAAGCTGAACAGCCAGCTCTCGACGCATGGCCCTGTCTTTGACCTTCTGGATCGTGCGATGAATGAGAACGGGACGGGCAACATCAAGGACGGCAAGTACATCCGCGAAGGCTTCTCCGCCGAGCTGGATGAAGTGCGCTCGCTGTCGGAGAACAGCCAGAAGTACATCCAAGAGCTGGAAGAGAAGGAAAAGGAAAAGACGGGCATCAAGCTTAAGATCGGCTTCAATAATGTCTTCGGATACTATTTTGAGATCTCCAATGCGAATAAGCTCCCTGTCCCTGCATACTATGTGAGAAAGCAGACGCTCGTGAATGCGGAGCGCTATATCACGCCGGAATTGAAGGAATTCGAGACGAAGGCGCTCTCTGCCAAAGAAAAAACAGAGCAGCTCGAGCTCAAGATCTATCAGGCGGTGAAGGCGGAAATCCGTCCGGAAATCCCTGATATGCAGAAGACGGCGCGCGCGCTCGCAGCGGTGGACTGCCTCGCAAGCCTTGCGCGGGCAGCGATCAAGGACCGCTACATCCGTCCGTCGATCATTAGCCCGAAGGATGGGTATATTTCCATCAAAGACGGCCGTCATCCGATGGTCGAGCATGCCTTGAAGAGAGACATGTTCGTCCCGAATGATACGGAGCTGAATCATCGGAATCAGGAGATCCTGGTCATCACGGGGCCGAATATGGCCGGTAAGTCGACCTACATGCGTCAGGTCGCTGTCCTCACCATCATGGCGCAGGTGGGCTCTTTCATTCCTGCAAGGAGCGCGGTCTTCGCGCCGGTCGATCGCATTTTCACGCGCGTCGGCGCGACGGATGACATTTCTACGGGGCAGAGTACCTTCATGGTGGAAATGCAGGAGGTATCCTACATCCTTAGGCATGCGACGAAGAACAGTCTTATCATTCTGGATGAGATCGGACGCGGCACAAGCACCTATGATGGCATGAGTATCGCGAAGGCGGTCGTGGAGTATATCGATCAGAAGATCCACGGCTATACGCTCTTTGCGACGCACTACCATGAGCTTTCCGATATGGCAGAGACAAGCCCGCGGATCAAAAATTACACGGTATCCGTCAAGGAACGGGGGAAGGATATCACCTTCCTGCGCCGTATCGTGCCGGGCTCGGCGGATCGGAGCTATGGGATCCACGTCGCACGCCTTGCGGGGCTTCCCGAGTCGCTGCTTGCCAGAGCCGATGAGATCCTTCTGGGGCTTGAGAAGGAGGATGGGAAGAGCCGTCCCGCTCTGGAGAAGCCGCAGGCAGCCGCCGGCGCGATGGATCTTTTCAGCTCGCCCATCATTGACGAGCTGGCGCAACTGGATGTCATGAGCAAGACACCGATCGAAGCGATGGAGATCTTATTCCGGCTGAGCCGCGAAGCGAAGGAGGGACGCTGATGGCATTGATCCATGTACTCGATGAAGTGACGGCGAATCAGATCGCCGCCGGTGAAGTGGTGGAGCGTCCGGTGAACGCCGTCAAGGAAATGGTAGAAAATGCCGTGGATGCCGGCGCGAGCGATATAGAGGTGGAGATCGCGGACGGCGGACTCACCTACATCCGCGTCACGGACAATGGCAGCGGCATGTCGGCAGAAGATGCGAAGCTCTCCATCGTGCGTCATGCGACGAGCAAGATCTCAACGGTGGATAACATCTATCACATCGCCTCGCTGGGCTTTCGCGGAGAGGCGCTGGCGAGCATTTCTGCCGTCTCCCGCACGGCCATCACGACCCGGCGCCAAGAAGACGTGGAGGGCACGATCGTCGAAGTCGAGGGTGGGACAGTCAGCGAAGTGAAGCCGACCGGCGCACCGGGCGGCACGACGATCGAGGTGCGCGATCTCTTCTATAATGTGCCGGCCCGGAAGAAATTCCTGAAATCCGAACGGACCGAGGCCAGCCGCATCAATACGATGATGGGGAAGCTCGCACTCGCGAATCCGGATATTTCCTTCCGCCTCATCAATAACGGACGCACCGTCATCGAGACGCCGGGAAACGGCCGGCTCCTTGATGTCGTGTCCGCGCTCTACGGCACGAAGACCGCTGGCGAGATGCTCGAAGTCTCGGGCGAAAACGAAAGAGGCATCCTTTCGGGGCTCATTTCCAAGCCTTCGCTTTTGAAGAGCAGCCGCCAATACCAGACGATCATCATCAACCGCCGCGTCGTCGAGAGCAGTGCAGTGTCGAAAGCCGTCGACAATGCCTATCACTCGCTGCTCCCTAAGAATGGATACCCGATCCTTGTCCTCGCCTTCACTGTCGCTCCCGAGTCGATCGATGTGAATGTGCATCCGCAGAAGCGGGAGATCAAATTCTCTGATGAGCAGAGCATCTTCCGCCTTGTCTATCACAGCGTCCTTCAGTCGCTGACGACCAAGGATACGCCGGATGAGATCGCACGCGAAATGATCAAAGATCCGGGGCATCAGGTGGCAAAGGAGAGCGACTTTGACCTGACGTCTGTCAAGGTTGAAGAAGCGCGCTCCGTGGGGCCTGACATCGGACTCACGGAAAAAGAAAAGGATCCCGCGCGCTGGGGAGAGCCGGGCACAGCCTATGCAGCAGAAGAACGGCGTCCGATGCCCGCCTGGCATCCACAGGGAAAGCCGGCAGGAGAAAGGCGGGAGATCCCCTTCGAGCCCTCGATTTCCAAAGAGAAACTTTTCTCGAAGGAGTCCGTCTTCCCTCGCGTAACGCACGAAGAAAAAGAAGCACTCACGCCCGAGGTGCTTTTCGATGCGCCAAAGGCCGAAGAGCCGATCATCCCTTTGGGGCAGGTCGCCAAGTGCTTCATCCTCTGCCAGCGGGGGATGGATCTTTTCATCATCGATCAGCACGCGGCGCATGAGCGCGTCCGCTATGACCGCCTTGCGGCGCGCGCAGAGGGCATCCCGGTGCAGGAGATTCTGGTGCCTTATCTCCTCCATGCCGACCCTGAGGATCTCGTGCTCTTGGAAGAGCATGAGGAGGAGCTTGGGCGTCTTGGCATCACCTTTGAGCAGGCAGGCCCGGACGTCATCCGCATCACGGGAAGTCCGGAGGATCTCTCGGAAGCGGACATGGACCGTGTGATGAAGGACATCACGCGCGCTTTCCATGAGAAGGACGTGCCTTCGCCGGAGACGATGCGTCATCGCATGATGGCGTATGCCGCCTGCCGCGGTGCGATCAAGCGCGGAGATCCCTTGAACATCCGGCAGATGAAAGAGCTCATCGTCGACCTCTTCCACACGAGCCGCCCTTTCGTCTGCCCGCATGGCCGCCCGACCATCGTAAAATTCACCCCCGAAGAGCTGGGAAGGCTCTTCAAACGCCCATGAGGACGGGCGTCACGACCATCCGTCATGCGGACTCCTCCATCGTCAAAGAGGCGAAGCGGCGCGGAGAAGCGCTGGGATTTCCCTATATCCCGCGCGGTGATACGCTGGAAGAGATGACGGAGGAGACCAGGCTTTCCGGCTTCCTCATTTACGGAAAGCAGCTCCCTCTTTACTGGTCTGACGGCGAGGAGTACCGCTTCCATATGGGGACGGCGGTGCTAAGGACCACGCAGCTTCGAAAAGGAAATCCTGACCGCCTCTGTGCGCTCCTTCCTGCGGACGGCCCATGTGATGTGCTCGACTGCACCTTCGGGCAGGCAGGAGATTCGAGTACGATGTCATGGTTTTTGACGGGCAGAGGGCGTGTGACTGCGCTGGAAAAAAGCCCCATTCTCTATGAGGTGGGGCGCGCCGGCATCGCAGGCTACGAGGATAAAGACGAGAGCCTCACCGATGCGGTCCGGCGGATCCACCTGATCCATGCCGACTATAGAGAGTATCTGGCAGGCTGCAGGGATGACGCCTACGATGTCATCTATTTCGACCCCATGTTCCGCCATCCGGTGAAGCGCAGAGAAAATGATATGGAAGGCTTCCGGGCGGCAGCGGTGTATGACAGCCTGACGGCAGGTATCTTACGAGAAGCTCTCCGCGTCTGCCGGAGGAAGGTCATCGTGAAGGAGCGGCCCTTCGCGGGTATTTTCAGAGATTCGATCTTCACCGACGTCCGGATGAAGCGTGGACAGTCGACCGCATATGGGGTGATAGAGAAGCGGTGACTGGTAGCTAGGGATTAGTGGCTGGGGATTAGGTTTGCGATACGAGAAAACTGCTAGCTACAAACCTTCGCGGCGCTTCTAGTTTTTATGCGCCGCACCAGCACTCCTCACTCCTCACTCCTAATTCCTAACTGGCGAGCAAAGCTTTCACCCGTAATCAAGGGACGGTACGCCCCAGGGCTAACCCTAATCCCTAATCCCTAGTTACCAGTCACTAGTCCCTAGTTACTATTTCACCACGAAAGGAGCTTCACCATGCCCAAAGAAAAACTCATCACCATCCTTGGCCCGACGGCTTCAGGAAAGACGGCGCTCGGCGTGTATCTCGCGAAAGCGCTGGGCTCGGTCGTGATCTCCGGAGATGCCTTTCAGGTGTACCGCCGCATGGATATCGGGACAGCGAAGGTGACGAAGGCGGAGGCAGAGGGCGTGCCCCATTTTCTCGTGGATTGCCTGGAGCCGACGGAAAGCTACTCGGCCGCGGATTTTCAGGAAAAAGCGAAGGCTATCATCCATGAAGAAAATGAGAAGGGCCGCATCCCGATCGTCGTCGGCGGGACGGGGCTCTACATCCAGTCGCTTCTGGAAGGCTACGAATTTCTTCCCAAGGTCGGGGGAAGGAGCCGCTGGGAGCATCTCTTTGCCGAAGAGGGGAAGGAAGCACTCATCGAAGAGCTTCAAAAGCGGGGCGCAGACGTGCCGATCGATCCGCAGCGCATGGTCAGGAAGCTCGAGCTTCTCTCTTCCGGAAACAAGGATAGAGAGGCGGGCAAAGCCCACACGCTCATCTATGACGGCCCGGTTTTGGGAATTGCTATGGACAGGGCGATATTATATGATAAAATAAATAAGCGGGTCCACCAGATGATGGAAGCAGGACTCTTAGAGGAAGTCAGGTCACTTTTGGAAACGGGCGTCCCGGAAGCTTGCCAGGCCATGAAGGGCATCGGCTATCGCGAGATGATCCCTGTGGTTCGCGGTGAGCGCACGCTGGAAGAAGCTGAGGAGCTGATCCAGAAGAATACCCGTCACTTCGCCAAAAGACAGCTGACCTGGTACAGACGAATGCCATATATTCACTGGGTGGAAAAAACACCATCAGACGGAGACATATGGTACAGGGAAATCTTAGCCTATGTCATTTCACAAGTTAGAGGAGAATCACAAGATGGAAGGTAAAATGAATCTGCAGGACACATTTTTGAATGAAGCAAGAAAGGAAAACGTGCCAGTCAGCATCTTCCTGATGAATGGTGTCCAGCTCAAGGGCAAAGTGAAGTCCTTCGACAGCTTTACTGTACTTTTGGTCAGCGAAAACCGCTCTCAGCTGATCTACAAGCACGCTATATCTACAATTCAGAGGATCTAAACAATAACAATGGATAAAAAACTGAAACAGATCAAAAACGAGGCGCTCGAACTTTGTGCGCCTGTTTTTCATGAGATGGAAGAAATTTCCCTCTACAACACGCAGAAGGTACTCGAGGCTTTCCGTAAGCATCACCTCTCTGCCTATCATTTTGCACCATCCTACGGCTATGGCTATGATGATCCCGGCCGCGGCAAGCTCGAAGAGATCTGGTGCGACGTTTTCAAATGCGAGGCCGCTCTCGTCCGCCCGCAGTTCGTCTCCGGCACCCATGCCTTAGGCACCGTCCTTCTCGCCCTCCTCGAACCTGGCGATACCATGCTCTCCGCCGTCGGCACTCCCTATGACACCATGCAGAGCGTCATAGGCATTTCCGGCAACGCTCCGGGAAATCTGAAGTCCCGCGGCGTCCACTATAAGGAAGTGCCGCTCAAAGGCGACACCTATGATCTGGAAGGCATCGCCGCCATGGTCGATGAGCACACCAAGCTCGTAGAGATTCAGCGTTCGCGCGGTTACAGTCTCAGAAACTCCCTCTTTCCGGAAGATATAAAGAAGATCATTGACGTTGTCAAAGCAAAGAACCCGAAGACCATTTGCTTCGTGGATAACTGCTACGGCGAATTTACAAACAAAGAGGAACCGATCGAGCTTGGTGCAGACATCACCGCTGGCTCTCTCATCAAGAATGCCGGCGGCGGATTCGCACCGACCGGTGCCTACATCTGCGGCAGAAAAGACCTCGTCGAGCGCTGCGCACACCAGCTCACTGTCCCCGGCCTCGGGGACGAGATGGGCTCCTACGCCGCTTCCTATCGTCCTTTCTTTGAAGGCCTCTTCCTTGCGCCGCACATGACCCGTCAGGCTGTGATGGCGGCAGAATTCTGCGCCGCTGTTTTCCAAAAGCTCGGCTTTGCCGTGACGCCGGAGCCGGGACATCTCCGCACGGATCTCATCACGACGGTCGCTTTGAACAGCGAAGAAAACATGTGCCGATTCGCCGAAGCCATCCAGAGCTGGTCGCCTGTCGACTCCGATGCGACCCCGGTGCCCGGCCCGATGCCTGGTTACGTCGATCCCATCCTGATGGCAGCCGGTACCTTCGTACAGGGCTCCACGATCGAAATGTCTGCTGACGGTCCGGTACGTCCGCCCTACATCATGTACTTCCAGGGCGCACTCACTTTTGAACACGCTGTCCTCGCCGTCATGGGTGCCGCTGAGAAGATCATGGGGAAATAGTCTAGGGATTAGGACGATACGGGATGACCGTAGCCGCCATATATCTTTCATAACATAACAAAAGCGCGCTTCTGGTGGTTCGGGGCGCGCTTTTTGGCTGTGAATGATTTACCCTTTCCATCGGGACGGGGAACCGCGCCAGCGGCGTTCGGGTGCTTATGTGGGAGCCACTATGTTTGCAGACGCATTTCCTGTTTGGCTCAGCCGTCTTTCATACCGCAGGTACCCTATCCGCCCCTTCGGGGCACCTTCCCCTTGAGGGGAAGGCTGAATCGGTGCGCGAAGCCGCCACATTCATTTCTCATTCGAACAAGTGCTTTCACTCACAATCAAAGGACGACACGTCCCACCGGTTAACCCAAATCCCTGTCTACCAATCTCTCACCACTAAGCCCTGCCCATCACACACCTTTTATGTTACAATGGAATGCAAATCACATCCGCAATGGCGGAGAAAAGAGGGACGCAAATGGGGAAACAAATTCTTCTTGTCAATGATCTTCCCGGCTACGGCAAAGTGGCACTGGCGGCGATGATGCCGGTCTTGGCGCACATGGGTCACATCACCTACAATCTGCCGACGGCACTGGTATCGAATACACTGGACTACGGGAAATTTGAAATTCAGGACACCACGCACTTCATGAGGAACACACTCAGGGTCTGGCAGGAGCTAGGTTTTACCTTTGATGCGATCTCCACAGGCTTCATCGTCTCCCATGAGCAGGCGGATCTGATTTCCTCCTACTGCTGCGAAAAGAGAAAAACAGGGACGAAGATCTTCGTCGATCCTATCATGGGAGACGAGGGGCATCTCTACAACGGCCTTACCGAAGAGACCGTGAAGGAAATGCGGGAGCTTGCGAGAAATGCGGATTACATGGTGCCGAACTATACGGAAGCCGTCCTCATCGCAGGTGCGGCGTACAAGGCAGAAGGCCTCACGTGGGAAGAGGCGAAAGCACTCTTGAACAAGCTCCATGACATGAGCCAAGGCTCGGTCATCATCACCAGCGCGAAGGTCGATGGAGAAGACGCTGTCGCGGGCTATGATGCCGCGCGCGGCGAATATTTCCTCCGTACCTTCACCATGGTGCCGATCCGCTTCCCGGGGACGGGCGATATTTTCTCCTCCATCTTCATGGGAGAGATCCTGAATGGCGAGCCGCTTATCCGCTCCGTCGAGAAAGCGATGGGCGCGGTGAAGCTCCTCATCATGAAGAACAAGGACAGTCAGGACACCTTCAAAGGGATCGCCATTGAAAATTCGCTGGAGGTGCTTGACTGATGCCAAGAAGACCGAAGATCCGTATCACACTCATCGATCGCAAAGGCCCCTGTCCCTGTCACCGCGGTCACCGCGTGGGGGACTCGTGGGATTTCGACAAGGACAGAGGAGAGCTCTGCCCCATGGCGATGCATGTCGCCTTCCCCTATGTAGATATCCTTCGCTACGGCGGCGAGATCCCCCAGCGCGGCGTGGAGAAGGGCACGGCCCTCTTCTGCTGCCCGGATGTCGATACGATCAATGTGTTTAAGATAGAGAAATTGAGTGACTAGGGACTAGGAGACAAAGAAACCAGGAGACATTAGACTCTCCCGTATCGTCATTTCGAGCGAAGCGAGAAATCTTCCTTGCAGACCGATAAACGAAGGATGTTTGAAAGTAGAAATACGTAGCACCGAGGCGTCGTTCCCGTATGAGTGCCTATGTGATACTGACCGCAGTGTTTCCCTAGAAAGATCCCTCGACTACGCTCGGGATGACGATACGGGAAAGGGATACTCTCAAAAGCTTGAAAGCAGGGATTAGGAGTGACTAGTGACTAAAATTTCACTTTCGGACATCGCCCTATTTTTATACTCCACGGCGCTTAGATCCTTCGACTCAGCTGCCATTATTCAGATAAGCGTTTCCCTAACATACAGCTTTTTTCTCCGCTCAGGATGACGAAAAGCGCCGCACTATCCCCGCCCCACCTATAGAACCCGCTGAACCTCTTTCGCAAACAATCAAAGGGGGGGGGCACGCCCCGGGCTAACCCTGAATCCCGAACCCGATTTCCACACAAAGGAGCCAACCCTATGAAAGAACAGATGAAATTCGTCCGCAAATTGCCGGAACCGATCGAAGTGCAGCAGGAGATCCCGCTGCGCGCACCATACAGAAAGCTGAAAGCAGAAAGAGACCAAGCCATCGAGGACATCATGACCGGCAAAGACGACCGACTTCTCCTCATCATCGGCCCCTGCTCGGCTGATAACGAGCCTGCCGTCCTCGACTACTGTATGCGCCTTGCGAAAGTCGCAGACGAAGTGAAGGACAAGCTCTTCATCGTGCCAAGAGTCTATACGAATAAGCCGAGAACCATCGGTAAAGGATACAAAGGCATGCTCCACCAGCCGGATCCCGAGGGCAATGAGAACATGATGGAAGGCATCAAGGCCATCCGCCGCATGCACGTCCACGTCATCGAGGAGACCGGCTTCACCTGCGCTGAAGAGATCCTCTACCCGGAAAACCACCGCTACCTCTCCGACCTCCTCTCCTACGGTGCGATCGGCGCGCGTTCCGTCGAGGACCAGCTTCACCGCATGATCGCAAGCGGCGCCGGTATCCCTGTCGGCATGAAGAATCCGACCTCCGGCGATCTCTCCGTCATGATGAACTCTATCGAAGCTGCGCAGAATGAGCAGGACTTCCTCTTCCACGGCTGGGAAGTCCACACCACAGGAAATCCGCTCGCCCATGCCATCCTCCGCGGCTATGTGAACCACTTCGGCTCCAGCATGCCGAACTACCACTACGAGAACCTGAAGAAGGTCCTCGACCTGTATGGAGAACGTACCCTCGCCAATCCCGCCATCGTCGTCGACTGCAACCATAACAACTCCGGCAAGAAATACATGGAGCAGATCCGCATCGCCAAAGACGTCATGGCCAGCCGCCGCTACTCCTCTGACGTTGCCGGCATCGTGAAAGGCCTCATGATCGAGAGCTACATCGAAGATGGCAGTCAGAAGATCGGCGAAGGCGTCTACGGCAAGTCCATCACCGACCCCTGCCTCGGCTGGGAAAAGAGCCGCGCCCTTATCCTCGAACTCGCAGAGCTGGTATAAGGATACAGGCTCGGCGGAACTTGCCCGAAGGAACGATCTTGCGTGTTTGAAACGAGTACTTTTGATAGGCACAGAAGTTCAAAAAGAGCATCGCCCGATGGCAGTGCTCTTTTTTATTTCTGATAAGCAGCAGAATGACTTGCTTCGGCCAATGGCGACAGACAAAGCCCTTCCTCGTGAGAAAGGAAGCGATGCGAGAATATCGCTTTCCCATACCGTCTTACCGCAAGCGAGAAATCTTTTTCGTTTGCGGTAAGACGGTGTATGCGTGTGAACAGAAACGGGAAGCCTGATACTCCAAGAATGTGGGATACGGTGCTTCATGCAAACGGATCAGCAGAACTGGTGAGGAAGAGGATTGCAACAAAGATCCCTCGGCTACGCTCGGGATGACGATACGAAAGGAGGGATAGTCTTACAAAGGCGCAGGATAGAGTACTTCGCAGAGGCATAATTCTATGTGGTGGTGTGAAAGATGATGAGGGGCGACCTTCTCACGCGTGTCATTTCGAGCGAAAGCGAGAAATCTTTTTCGTTTGCGGTCAAGAAGAAACAGGAGAACATCGGAAAACGGGAAACGCCGTACTCCATACACTCTGGGATCACGGCGTTTCATTCGCGAAGGAAAAAGCGAGCGGTAAACGAAAAAAGCACCCTCGGCGGTACTTGGGAAGCCAACCTCCGCCCCTTCGGGGCACCTCCTTCCATAGGAAGGAGGGAGAGTCGTGTCCCCGCATCGCTTCCCCATACCGTCATTTCGAGCGCAAGCGAGAAATCTTTTTCGTTTGCGGTCAAGAAGAAATGAGAGGACATCGGAAAACGGGAAGCACCGTACTCCATACGCTCTTGGCTCACGGCGTTTCATTCGCGAAGAAAACAGCGAGCGGTCAACGTAAAGCTCTCTCGGCGGCGTCTATGAGGAGAGGCTTTTTGTGATAGCGATGCTCTTTTCTATTTCCAATTTTCAGGATCCGTAGTATAATATGCATACGTCATCTCATAAGTACATGATAGAATGACATATAGGAATAATTCTATATCAATGCCAGGAAATGAAGCAAAGGAGTGTAGAAGAATATGGCAATCAAGACAAGAAAAGTAGGAATCATCGGTGCCGGCAATGTCGGCTCTCATCTGGGGCTGCAGCTCGCGGTACAGGGGCTGGCGGATGAAGTCGTTTTCTACGACGTGAACAATGACAAGGCGATGGGCGAATCCCTCGACCTGATGGATGCGGTCAGCTACCAGCCGCATCATTTCGAAGCGTATGCAGGTACGATCGATGACATGAAGGATGCGGACATCATGATCAATGCATCCGGCAAGCCTCGTCTGCCGGGACAGACCCGCCTTGATATGATGGATGGCGGCATCGCGACGACGAAGGAATTCCTGCCGCTCATCGAAAAGTCCGGCTTCGACGGGATCATCATCTCGATCTCCAATCCATGCGATATCATCGCAGAATATATCCAGTACAAGCTGGACTATCCGAAGAATAAGATCATCGGCTCCGGCACGGCGCTCGACTCCGCTCGTCTGCAGTACCAGCTGTCTGACCAGCTGAAGATCAACCGCCGCTCGCTCACCGCGTACCTCTTGGGTGAACACGGGGACTCCAGCATGATCCCGTGGAGCCATGTCACGGTCGCCGGCAAAAAGCTGGATGAACTGCTTGCTGAAAAGCCGGAGCTTTACAAGATGGATCCGAAGGATGTCATCCTGGAAAAGGTACACCGTGAAGGCTATGTGGAAAATACGACCAAGGGCTGCACGGAATTCGGTGTCACGTCCGCAACGGCAGAACTGGTCCGCGCGATCTACCACAATGAACACAAGGTGCTGCCGGTCTCTGTATACCTCGATGGTCCGTACGGCATCAAAGACAGCTTCGCTTCTGTCCCGGTCAAGATCGGCAAGGATGGCGTAGAAGACATCATCGAGCTCCATCTGACGGAGGAAGAAAATGCGGAACTTGCGGCTTCTATCAAAGTTCTGAAGGAACATTTCGAAAGAGCGCTGACGCTGTAAGAGCATGAAAAGGACGTGTGAGAGATCGCATGTCCTTTTTTATAGGAAGGCGAGCGGATGGGGCATAACGCATAAAGGAACAGAGGCGCCGTTTCTAGGAAAGGGATTTTGCCGTATATCCGCACCATGCGTTGCACCATAGAGCCTTCAGGAAACGTTTCTCTAAATTTTCTTTCCAAACGACCTTGCTATCACTCGTTCTTTATGATAAAATACTTTGGTATGAATAATGCAGACGGGAGGTGAAACCATTGCCACAGATTAAATCCAATATGAAAAGCATGAGACAGGACGCTGCTAAGAAAGCTGCTAACGCTGCTGTTAAATCCCAGATTCACGGCGCTATCAAGAAGGCTGTCGCTGCTGCTAACTCTGAAAATAAAGACGAAGCTTTTCGTGCTGCTGTAAGCATCATTGACAGCGCTGCTAAAAAAGGCGTGATCCACAAGAATGCTGCTGCTCGTAAAAAATCCCGTCTGAACGCAAACGTAAATGCTGCTATCGCTGCTGAAAAAGCTGCAGAAGCTAAAGAAGCTGCTGCTGAAGCTAGAGAAGAAGCAAAAGAAGCTTACAAGGAAAAGATGGAAGAAAAGGCTTAATTTTCCGAGAGAGAAATCCCATGGTCTTAGGACTGTGGGATTTTTTATTTTGCGTTCAAGGTTTGGGCCGACTTCCCCGCTAGGGTAATGCTATTAAGTTAAGCGGAAGAACATTCTTGGCTCCCCATCGGGGGAGCTCCCCGAAGGGGAGAGGGGGCTACGTAGCGGTATTGCATGAAAGTGTTGGAATATCGATAGCATCGGACTATTCAACATAGCACGCTGTACCGCTGGCATGCCCCTATTGCCTTCGGCACTTCCCCCGAAGGGGGAAGCAAGACGTTACGTAGCTAACGATTTCCGTAACTTAATAGCATTACCCGCATGGGGAAGTGGGACCGCGTCAGCGGCGCTCGGGTGCTCTTGTAAACGGCGCACTTGAGACGTTCTCCACCACTGCTCTTTCATGCCGCCAGTGCCCTATCCGCCCCTTCGGGGCGCCTTCCCCTCGAGGGGAAGGCTATTCATAGTAAGCGGCGAGGTCGCCACCTTTCTTATTTCTCATGCAAGCGAGGTTTTCATTCGCAGCCAAGGGACGGCACGCCCCAGAGGCTAACCCACAAGTTTGAAAGCAGAGATGAGTGGCCAGTGGCTAGGGATTAGGGGCGCAGGGTGACGAGTCACTTTCGCGTATCGTCATTTCGAGCGAAGCGAGAAATCTTCTTTGCAGACCGATAAACGATGGGTGTGCGAAAGCAGAAATACGCAGCACCGAGGCGTTGTTTCCCTGCCAGTGCCTATGTGATACTGACCGCAGTGCAAGAAAGATCCCTCGGGAACGCTTCCGATGACGATACGGGAAAGGGATATCCCCCACAAGTTTGAAAGCAGG
>ULXM01023932.1_pt1 | contig 61208 bp, 45 predicted proteins | sample 1961271 | NCBI WGS metagenome assembly ULXM01 (sample SAMEA4835838, study PRJEB28245) | human gut metagenome | biome: gut microbiome; material: fecal sample | place: Denmark | collected 2008 | reverse complement strand
AGAACCATCGCTCTTCAAGCGACTTGATTATCTTACCACATTCGTAGAGGTTTGTCAAATGATTTTTTTGAAATCTTTTTCATCACTCTTTCGAACGGGGCCGCTTCATCAGCGACGTGTATTATCTTACCACACTGCCCTTCTTGTGTCAACTGTTTTTTCCCATGTTTTTTTGAAATGGCCTTGAGCGGGTGCGGCGTGTCATTATGGTTGGTATGGCGCAAAGGCTTCCCAGGTTTTCTGATAGAAGGTTTCCCGTTTTTCGCTTTCCTTACACTGTCTGCCTTACCACATACGAAAAAGATTTCTCGCTTCGCTCGAAATGACGGTGTTGGGGCGCGGCTTCATGAGGCTGAGCGTCATTATGGCTGGCTTTGCCCGTAGGTTCCCTGATGACGGGTTTCCCGTTTTTCGTTTTTCGCATATACACCGTTTTACCGCGAATGAAAAAGATTTCTCGCTTTGCTCGAAATGACGGTGTGGGGCGCAGCTTTACGAGGCTTTGCGTCATTATGGCTGGCTTTGCCCGTAGGTTTCTTGATGACGGGTTTCCCGTTTTTCGTTCTTCGCTTATGCACCGTTTTGCCGCGAATGACAAAGATTTCTCGCTTCGCTCGAAATGACGATATGTGGGTCTGATGTCTCCTAGTCTCAAGTCCCTAGCCTTAGGTTATTAGTCACCCTGAACCCTGAACCCTGAACCTTGAACCCTTGAACCCCTCACAAAAAAGAGCCGGCTTGCGCCAGCTCTTTTTTAAAAGATCTTATCCTGATGTCCGACTTTCTTTTTATTACCTTTCTTCTCGTCACGTTCCTCGAGTTTGCTCATGATGTCGTAGAGGTCGACGCCAGAGTTTTCCCACATCACAAACAGATGATAGAGGAGGTCACAGGACTCGTCGATGATCTCTTCTTTGTCTTGATGCTGGTCGGCGATGATGACTTCGGAGGCTTCTTCGCCGATCTTCTTGTCGATCTTGTTTTTGCCTTCGCTCTGCAGGTAATTGGTGTAGGACTTATCCTGCGGATGGGCGCGGCGATCTTTGATTTCTTCAAAAAGGGTATGAAGTATCGCAAGGCTTCCTGTTTCTTCCATGTTTTCCCACTCTGTAAGGCTTCTGAAGAAGCAGGTGGGATGATTTGTATGGCAGGCAGGACCATCGGGAATGACCTGCACGACGAGGGTGTCCGCATCGCAGTCCACGAAGATCTTCTTTACATGCTGAAAGTGGGCCGATTCTTCTCCTTTGTGCCAGAGCTTCTGTCGGCTTCTGGAGAAGAACCAGGTCTCTCCTGTCTCGATGGTTTTCTGCAAGGATTCCTGATTCATATAAGCCATCATGAGGATCTCGCCGCTTCTGGCGTCCTGCACAATGGCAGGCACAAGGCCTTTTTCATTGAAAGAAATGTTTTTTATGTCTACTGGTTCCATAATGTTGCCTTTCGCATTTTGTAGCATTGGGATGGAAAATCGGGTGCAGGGTTGTGGAACGGCTTCGCCACAAATTTTATATGGCGGCGAAGCTGTTCCTCCCCCTTGAGCCTTGAACCATTTATACTCTTATTTCTACTCCGTTCTGCGCGAGGTAGTGTTTGAGGTCGGGAATCGCGATCTCTCCGAAGTGGAAGACGGAGGCAGCCAGTGCTGCATCAGCGCCCGCTTCGAAGGCTTTGAGAAAGTCTTCTTTCTTCCCCGCGCCGCCGGAGGCGATGACGGGGATGGAGAGTTCTTCTGCGAGGACGCGCATGAGCTCCAGGTCATAGCCATCTTTTTCACCGTCTGCATCGATGGAATTCATGCAGATCTCTCCTGCGCCGAGCTCCATGCCTTTCCTAGCCCAGTCTACGACGGGCAGTCCTGTATTCTTGCGTCCGCCTTCGACGAAGACGTCCCAGCCGCCTTTGGCGTTCCGCTTGCCGTCAATGGAGAGGACGACACACTGATTGCCGAAGCGCTGGGCGCTTTCGCGGATGATTTCAGGATGCATCACAGCGGCAGAATTGACGGAGACTTTGTCGGCTCCTGCCAGCAGCATGGTACGGAAATCGTCTGCTTTGCGTATCCCGCCTCCTACCGTGAAGGGGATGGTGAGCTCTTCTGCGATGGCACGGACGGTATCAACGAAGGTCTCGCGTCCTTCGTGAGTGGCAGTGATGTCATAGAAAACGAGCTCGTCCGCGCCGGATTCGGAGTAGTATTTTCCCAGTGTCACCGGATCGTCAACGTCCTGAAGATTGTGAAATTTTTTGCCTTTGACGACGCGCCCGTGGTTCACGTCCAGGCAGGGAATGATTCGTTTGGCTAGCATAATGTTGCGTCCTTTGCGGGTGTACTCAAATGTGATGGATAAAAAAGGTCCGGGGGCAGCCCGAGGGGCGTGCTGTCCCTTGATTGCATGCGAAAGAGGTTCAGCAGGTTCAAGAGGTTCAAGAGGTTCAACGGGGATGGTGCGGCGCATAATACTATGGAAGCGCCGCGAAGTAAAATAGAGCGATGCCCCAAAGTCGTATTCAAGTCACCAGTCACCAGTCACTAGTCCCTAGTCACTCGAGGCACCTAATCCCTAGCTACTCATCCCTAGTCACTCCTGGATCTCCACGATCTCTTCCATCGAAACTTTTTCTTCATAGAGGGCTTTGCCGGTGATCGCACCGTAGAGTCCCATGTCAGAGAGCTTCCGCAGGTCGTCTGCACAGGAAACGCCGCCGGAAGCGATGAGGTGGATCCCGGGAAGTGCCTGCAGCTTTCCCATCATCTCGAAATTCGGTCCGGTCAGCATACCGTCACGGCTGATGTCGGTGTAAACGATGGTATTGACGCCATTCTCCAAAAGTGTCTTGACGAAGGGCAGAACCTTCTGGCGGCTGCCGTCGACCCAGCCATTGGTGGCGACGGTGTCACCATGTGCATCGACGGAGACGGCGATATGGTCAGCACCGTATTTCTTAGCGGCCTGGATCGCAAAGTACGGAGAGGCGACCGCTTTCGAGCCGATGATGACGCGCCAAACGCCGTTCTCGATATGCTGCTTGATGGCCTGCTCTGTGCGGATGCCGCCGCCGACTTCGACGGGAATCTTCACCGCCTGACAGATGCGATGGATCACCTCGGTATTCACGCCATTTCCTTTGAAAGCGCCGTCGAGGTCGACGACGTGGAGATATTTCGCCCCGAGGGATTCCCACTTGAGCGCCATTTTTACCGGATCATCGCCATAGACGGTGAGATCGCCGATCTTGCCTTGCTTTAGACGGACGCAGTGTCCGTCTTCTATATCAATTGCTGGAAATATTTTCATTTTTCTAACCATTCTGCTAAATTCTTCCAGATCGTAAGCCCTACGGGCCCGGATTTTTCTGGATGAAACTGGAATCCCAATACATTGTCTTTTCCGACGACGGCAGGCACGGTGACGCCGTAGTCTGCGGAAGCGATGATGTCTTCGCTGTCCCCCGGTGTCTTGTAGTAGGAATGCACGAAGTAGACGTAGCTCTTCGGAGGGAGACCGGCAAGCACTTCATGCGGCCGGTGCATCACGAGCTCATTCCATCCCATGTGCGGGACTTTGAGATTTCCTTCCGGGAAATGGACGATACGTCCCGAAAGGAGCCCCAACGCAGGCACTTCGCCCCCTTCTTCGGAGACTTCGTAGAGCGCCTGCATGCCGAGGCAGATGCCAGCGAGTTTCTTGCCCTTTCTGACTTCTTCGCGGATGATGTCCGTGAGACCGTAGCCGGAGAGGTGATTCATGGCATCCTTCATCGCGCCGACACCGGGGAGGATCAGGGCTTTCGCTTCGCGGATCTCTTCCGGATCGCGGGTGACGACGACATCAAGACCTGCCCGGGTGGCTGCGCGTACGACATTTGCCAGATTTCCTGCATCGTAATCAATGATGGCTATTTTCATCAGAGCACTCCTTTAGTGGATAACACCGTGTCGCCTTCGATGGTGACGGCCTCCTTCAGCGCGTGGCCGATGCCTTTGAAAAGGGACTCGACGATGTGATGCCCGTTCACGCCATAGAGTGTCGACATATGAAGATTCATCTTCGCGTTGTTTGCAAAAGCGAGGAAGAATTCTCTCGTCATTTCCGTCTCGAAGCTGCCGATCCTCTCGACAGGGATATCGACATCAAAGACGAGGTACGACCGACCGGATAGATCGAGCACGATGCGGGAAAGCGCTTCATCCATCGGGCAGAAGAAGCAGCCATAGCGATGGATCCCCTTCTTATCCCCCAGTGCTTTTTCGAATACCTCTCCCAGCGTGATCCCGATGTCTTCAATGGTATGGTGGTTGTCTACGTCAAGGTCGCCCTTACAGGTGAGGGAAATGTCCATGCCGCTGTGACGGGCCAGAAGGTGCAGCATGTGGTCAAAGAATCCGATGCCGCTAGTCCCTTCAAAACGTCCTGTCCCATCGATAGTCAGAGTGATGGAAATATCCGTCTCGCCTGTCGTGCGGCGAAGTGTGGCTTTTCTCATGCGAGTGCCTCCCGGAATACGGAAATCAGCACATCATCGACATCTTTCGTGGTGACGGAAATGCGGAAACCATTCGGGATGTCTTGGCTGTTTCTATAAATCTTGACGAGAATGTCTTTCCTGCGAAGAGCTTCAAAGATCTCCTCCTGCTTTTTATCCACCTGAACGAGGAGGAAATTGGTGCAGGACGGGTAGACCGTAACGCCCGGGATCTCCTTCATGGCCGCGTAGAGACGATCTCTTTCCACGCAGATGGCATCGCGCACTTTGAAAATATCCTCTCTGTGACGGATGACGATCGGCGCAAAGAGCTGGGTGAAAGCGTTCAGATTGTACGGTGCCTTGATCTTCGCGATGGCTTCGATCAGCGCTTCATCGGCAGCGAGGTAGCCGCAGCGCATGCCGGCCAAAGCAAAGGCTTTCGAAAGCGTGCGGAGGACAATGAGATTCGGGTATGTATCGATGAGGTCTATGACGCTTTCCTTCTGGGCAAACTCCATGTATGCTTCATCAACGAATACGATATTGTCAGCGGCCTTCAGCACTTCCTCGATGAATGCGCGCGGAAGCAGATCGCCCGTCGGATTGTTCGGATTGCAAATGACGGTCACCTTCGGCTGGTATGTCTTGACCGCTTCGATAAGGCCCTTCTGGTCGCGCTGATAGCCCGGCAGGTCTTTCACCTTGATGGTGGACGCACCAAGTGTTTCCGCTCCAAGTTCATACATATCGAAGGTCGGGCTGTGAACGAGGATCTGATCCCCCGGATTGAGGAATGTCCCCAAGAGGTAGGTGATCATTTCATCCCCGCCATTGCCTACGATGAAGTTTTCCGCCTTCCCGCCGATGTAATCCGCCAGCGCTTCCCGGATGTCATCGGACATCGGCTTCGGGTAGACCTGCGGACGGAAGGTATCGAGAGCCTGGATGAGCTCCTCTTTCACGCCGGGGATGGTCAGGACATTCAGGTAATTTTCATTCGCATTGATGACATGCTTTTCTGCGATCGGCGCTACGAAGTACGGATCAAAGTCAGCGATTGTTTTTCTGAGCCATTCAGTCTTCATCACGCACCTCCATCGCATGAGCGTGAGCCGTCAGGCCTTCCGCTTTGGCAAAAATCTGGACCTTCTTGGAGATCTTCTGGAAGGCCTCTTTATTATACATTTCTACACTGCTGTGCTTGACGAAATCATAAACGCCGAGCGGCGAGGAGAAAGCGGCGGTACCGGAGGTCGGAAGCGTGTGGTTCGGGCCTGCCATATAGTCGCCGAGCGGTTCGGAGGTGTATTTTCCAAGGAAAATTGCGCCTGCATTATAAATGAGCGGCAGATACTGCTTCGGATCCGGCAGCTCGACTTCCAGATGCTCCGGCGCGATCTTATTCACGATGTCAAAGCACTGTGCCGCATCCTTGCAGAGGAAGGCCTTCGCATAATCATCGACAGAGCTCTTCATGATCTCATAGCGGGAAAGCTCTTTCATCTGGCGCTCCATCTCCGCTTCGACCTTCTTGCCAAAGTCCGCATCCGGCGTGATGAGGAATACAGCCGCACGCGGGTCATGCTCTGCCTGCGACAAGAGGTCGGCTGCGATCCATGTCGGATCCGCGCTGGCATCTGCCACGCAGCACACCTCGGATGGGCCTGCGATCATGTCGATGCCGACCGTACCGAAGACGAGACGTTTCGCCATAGCGACGAAGGCATTGCCCGGTCCTACGATCTTGAAGACCGGCTCGACAGACTCCGTGCCGTATGCCAGCATCGCGATGCCCTGCGCACCACCGACCTTATAGATCTCCTTCACACCAGCCACGTAAGCAGCCGCCAGGATATTCGGATTCACCTTGCCATCCTTCCCTGGCGGTGTCGTCATAGCGACCGAAGGGCAGCCCGCCACGAGCGCCGGTACCGTATCCATGAGTACAGTCGACGGATAGGCCGCGCGGCCGCCAGGTACATAGACGCCGACACGCTGGATGGGAAGGAACTGTTCCCCGAGTTCCACACCCTCTCTGAAATTCTTTGTCCAGGACTTTCTCACCTGTTCCTTGTGGAATGTCTCGATATTCGCTTTCGCTTCTTTCAGGACTTCCAGAAATTCCGGCGTCACCTGCGCAAGGGCTACCTGCATCTCTTCTTCCGTCACGCGGAAATCGGAGAGCTCTACCCCGTCGAATTTCTTCGTCAGCTCACGGATGGCAGCATCACCGCCGTCTCTCACCTTCTCCAGAATGGCAGAGACGGATTTCTCCAGCTCTTCCGACAAATTCACATTGCGGTTCGTCAATGTACGTACTTCTCTCAAAGTAAAACCTTTTTCAGGTACTGTGATCCATTCCATGATGTTATTATCCTTCTTTCAGTATATAAGTTGGCGGGTTCAAGGTTCAGGGTTCAAGGTTGCGGTGGCGGCTCCGCCGCGAATATATATGGGCGATGCCCGAAGGTGCGTGGGTTGCAGGTTTCCCGTTTGGAAATTCCAAACACTGTCCGACAGACCGCGAATGACAAAGATTTCTCGCTTCGCTCGAAATGACGACACGAGAACCTCTGGAGTCTCCCCATCTCCTAGCCTCTTAGGCTCCAGCCATTCGAGGTTACTGATCCCTAGCTACTAGTCCCTAGCCACCAGTCACTTATTTATTTAACCAACGCCATAAACTCTGCCATTTCCTTCTGCTTCATCTTATACGATACCTTATTACAGATGAGGCGGGCGGAGAAATCCATGAAGTAATCATACGCTTCGAGGCCATTCTCGCGAAGCGTCGTCCCCGTTTCCACGATATCGACGATGACATCCGAGAGACCTACGAGCGGTGCCAGCTCGACCGAGCCATTCAGCTTGATGATATCGATGGGCTGGAAGCGATCTGCGAAATATTTTCGCGCGATCGACGGATACTTCGAAGCCACCGTCAGGATCCGCTTCTGCATGACCTTCTGATTTCCTTTGATGCCAGACACCGCCATGCGGCAGCGGCCGATCCCAAGATCCAGCACCTCATAGACATCTTCTTCCCCGTCCTCCATGAGGACATCCTTCCCGACGATGCCGGCATCAGCTGCCCCGCGGCGTACATACACCGCGACATCCGGACTCTTCACCAGCGTCACGCGGATACACTCCTCATCATCGGTGAAAATGAGCTTGCGGCTCTCATCCGAATAATCAGAAAAATGGAAGCCCCCCTCCGCCAGCCGTTTCATGACCGTCTTCGCGATGCGCCCTTTCGCCAGTGCAATATGCAGCATACTACAGACCTCCCAATTTCTCTTCCAGCTCTTCCTTCGTGAGCGCCGTCCCCTCTAAAAGGAAACGCCCCTCTTTATAAGAAACGATCAATTTATAATCACCTCTGGCGATCGCATTCGTACTCGCGACCCCCATCACCGAGTAGCCCTTTTTGCGCCAAGCCATGAGCGTCACGATGAGATCCCGATCCGCCTTCTCATAGACCACCGCCAGATCGCACGAGGGCGCCATCTCTTCCAAAAGATTCGAGTCCGCCATCACTTCATAGAGTAGATTCATATTCATCCCGAAGCCGCACGCCGGACGCGGCACCTGGAACTGCGCCGCCAGCGAATCATACCGCCCGCCGGAGATCAGCGAGTACAGCGCGCCATCCGCATAAATGCGGAAAACCAAGTCCGTATAGTATCCCATGTGCGACGTGAAACCGAAGTCCAGCTGCACGCGATCCGCATAGCCCGCGACAGACAGATACTCATACACCTTCTCAAGGCGGGCGAGGGCATCCGCCATCTTATGATTCAGGCAAAGACCTTCCGCACGCTTCAGCGTCTCTTCATAGCTGCCAAAGAGCCGCGGCAGCTCCAAGAGCACATCCCGCTGGATCTTCGTGATCGACAGCCGGTCAGCCAGCTTTTCGAAGGAAACGAGATTTCTCTTCTCCAGGAACTCCCTCACCTGCGACAGCTCCTCCTTAGAGAGACGCAGCTCTTCGAAAAGCGCATCCATGTACGCCACGCTTCCGAGATCGATACGCATATCATGGATGCCCACCGACTCCAGGAATTCCGCCGCCATCACCATGACCTCGCCATCGCACTCCGGCGTCTCATCCCCCAGGACTTCGACCCCGCTCTGCAGGAAATACTTCCCGTGCGTCGACTTGCCATAGTATTCGCGGAAGACCATCGACACATAGCCGAATTTCAAAAGCTGCCGAGCATCCGGATACTCGCGCGACGCCGTCTTCACGAGCGGCACCGTCACATCCGGCCGCATGACCAGCACCTCCCCCTCGCTGCTGATGGTCTTGATCATCTCGCGCTGCAGCTGGGGAAAATAGGTACCATATGTATCGTAATCCTCAAAAGTCGGCGTCTGGATGATCTTGCATCCGTGACGCCGCATGACGGAAACCACCGCACTCTCGATGCGGTCATAATTCTTCATTTCCTCTTCATGCACCATTTTTAAATCGTCTATTGCATGAGCCATACGAGCCCTCCTCTTTCTTTGTTGTGGTTATACTTTATCACGATAAAGAGAAAAAGTAAAGGCTTTTTTTATAAGTTTTATAATGCTTTCTCCGCATTTTCCTGCCTGACACCGGCAAGACAAAAGGTATTCCCGATTTGCTGACGCTTAAGCCCCATCCATTCTGCCTCCTCGATCATTTGCTTTTATTACATAGCAGGGAGCATGCCAAAACAGAGCCATTACAAAATGGACTTTGCCTGCGTTTCATGCACTACCCTGCCCCATCAGCAAAAACCGCCGGAAAGGGAGCCATCATGGCTCCCCTTCCGGCGGTTTTATGACAGGCACAAAGCGCAAAGGGCTACAGGATGTAATTCGAAATATCAATATTTTCCGTGACGTCACCGAGCTTATTTCTCACATAGCTCTCGTCGATGGTGACGTGCTTATCTTCGAGGTCCGGCGCATCGAAGGAGAGGTCTTCCAAGACGCGCTCCAAGATCGTATAGAGGCGGCGGGCGCCGATGTCTTCGGTCTCGGTATTCACGCGGGAGGCGATGTCGGCGATAGCGGAGAGGGCGTCCTCGGTGAAAGTGATGTCGACGCCTTCGGTCTCGAGGAGCGCGGTGTACTGGCGGATGAGGGCCTGCCGCGGCTCGGTCAGAATGCTGCGGAGGTCATCCTTGGTAAGGCTTGAAAGCTCGACACGGATCGGGAAGCGTCCCTGGAGCTCGGGGATGAGGTCGCTGGGCTTGGAGACGTGGAAGGCACCGGCGGCCATGAAGAGGATGTGGTCGGTCTTCATCTGGCCGTACTTGGTCTTGACGGTCGCGCCTTCGACGATCGGGAGGATGTCGCGCTGCACGCCTTCTCTGGAAACGTCGGGACCGCCGGAGGAGCGTCCGCCTGCGATCTTGTCGATCTCATCGATGAAGATGATGCCGCGTTCTTCGGCGTAGTGGATGGCTTTGTCTTTGACGACTTCCATATCGACCATCTCATCGGCAGCGGCTTCTGCGAGGATTCTCTTCGCGTCGCGGACGGTGACTTTCTTCTTTTTCATTTTCTTCGGCATCATGGAGGAGAGCATCATGGAAATCTGATTCGCCTGTTCGTTATCGGTGTTCCCCGGATTTCCTTTCTCTTCCACTTCGATCTCGATCACACGGTCGTCAAGGTCGCCGTTTCGGATGCGCATCTCGAGGTCCTTTCTTCGCTCTTTCTCGCCTTCATCCATCGGCGTCTCTTTCTTCGCCTCGCCGAAGATGATGTCCATGGGGCTTCGTGTCTCGGCTTTCTTGGAGGGCCACATGGCTTCCGCGATGCGGTGAATGGCTTCTTCGTCGGCATCCTTGCCATGGCGGGCGCTCTCTTCTTTCTTCACAAGGCGGACAGCTTCTTCGGCAAGGTCACGGATCATGGACTCGACGTCGCGGCCGACGTAGCCGACTTCGGTGTACTTGGTCGCTTCGACCTTGACGAAGGGGGCGCGGGTGAGGGTCGCGATGCGTCGAGCGATCTCGGTCTTGCCGACGCCGGTCGGCCCGATGAGGAGAATATTCTTCGGGCTCACTTCTTTCGCCATTTCCGGCGTGAGGCGGCTGGCACGCCAGCGGTTTCGGAGGGCGACGGCTACAGATCTCTTCGCATCGCTCTGCCCGATGATGTACTGGTCCAGATATTCCACGATTTTTCGCGGGGTCAGGTTTGTATTTTCGTTCATCAGATTTCCTCCACGATGACATTGTGATTCGTATAGACGCAGATGTCGGCGGCGATGTGCAGGGATCTCTCCGCGATGTCGCGGGCGGAGAGATCGGTCGCGGAGACCAGAGCACGCGCAGCGGCAAGAGCGTAGTTTCCGCCACTGCCGATGGCGAGGATGCCGTCATCCGGCTCGATAACTTCGCCGTTCCCGGAAACCAGGAAGAGGTGCTCCCCATCAGTCATGATGAGAAGGGCTTCGAGCTTCTGCAGCACGCGGTCGCGTCGCCATTCCTTGGCAAATTCGACGGCTGCGCGGACAAGATTGCCATTGCAGTCGGAGAGGCGCGCCTCGAATTTATCAAAGAGCGCAAAGGCATCTGCGACAGAGCCTGCAAATCCAGCAATGACGCGGCCGTGGTAGAGGCGGCGCACTTTGCGGGCGGTATTCTTCATGATGACCGCATTGCCCATGGTCACCTGTCCGTCGCCGGCGACGGCGGTGTGTCCATCCTTCTTGACCGCGAGGATGGTGGTGGCGTGAAATAGAGAGTCTTGGGACATGGGGTGTTCTCCTTTATCGTATTGGCTAAGGGAAATAGTGTTCAGGGTTAGCCCCTCGGGGCGTTGCCATTCTTTGATTGCGTGCGAAAGAGGTTCAGCGGGTTCTACAGGTTCAGAGGGTTCAACAGGGTTGGTGCGGCGCATAAAAATCAAAAACGCCGCGAGTATATATGAGGCAATGCCCGCATTCCAAATTCTCCCTCCTTCCTCTGAAAGGAGGGAGTACTATCGCGATCCGCTTCCTCTAAAAGAGGATAACCCGCGCAGAGGAAGGGGTTGGAATTTTTATTTGCGTCGCTTTGCAACGCCTCGACTTATCTAAAACTCACGACACCTACTTATTTTATGCGCCGCTCCGCAACCTTGAACCTGTCAACCTGAACCCGTCGCGCCAGCGACTAGACTAGAACGCAAAGAGACTCATCTGTTCTTCTTCCGGCAGTCCTTTGAGGACGCCCATGGAGTCTAAGGTATCTATGATGGACTGGCTGACCTTGCCTCGCTTCTTGAGGTCCTCCTTCGAGGTGAAGGGATGATCCTGTCTGGCAAGGACGATCTCCTTAGCCACGGCATCACCCAGAGCAGGGATGCAGTTGAATGGCGGCAGGAGCTTCCCATCGACCATGAGGAATTGCGAAGCGTCAGATTTTTCCAAATCAATCGGCAGGAAGGAGAGTCCGCGCAGGTACATTTCAGCAGCGACTTCGATGACGGTCGCATTTCCTTTTTCAACGGCTGTCGGCTTGTCGAGCGCTGCGATGCGGGCCAGCTCCTGCTTCATGGACGCAAGGCCGCGCAGGATGACGGGTGCATTGAAGGAGCCTTCGGCACGGATGGTGAAGTAGGCGGCATAGTAGGCCAGCGGCTGATAGACCTTGAACCACGCGATGCGGAAGGCCATCATGACATAGGCGACGGCATGGGCTCGCGGGAAGAGGTAGCCGATTTTGAGGCAGGAGTCGATGAACCACTGCGGCACGTGCGCGGCATCAAGCTCGGCGCGGTTATTCGAGCCGCCTTTTTCGAGGCCCTTGCCTTTACGGACATTTTCCATGACTTTGAAGGATGTCAGAGGCTTCACGCCATGCTGGATGAGGTAGTTCATGACATCGTCTCGGGTAGAGATCGCATCCTCCAGTTTGACGACGCCGTTCTTGATGAGGTCCTGGGCATTGTTCAGCCATACGTCAGTGCCGTGGGAAAAACCGGAAATACGGACCAGCTCCGAGAAATTCTTCGGACGCGTGTCTTCGAGCATGCCGCGGACGAAGGGCGTCCCATATTCCGGCAGGCCGAGGGCACCGACGGTGACGCCTTTATTTCCGATCGCACTCGCAAGCTCATCCGGCGTCAGGCCCAGTGCCTCGGGCGAGCTGAAGAGGGAGAGTGTCTTCTGGTCGTCGAAGGGGATCTTCAGCGGGTCGATGCCGGTGATATCCTGCAGCATACGGATGACCTTCGGATCATCGTGGCCCAGAATATCCAGCTTCAGCATACGGCCGGAGATGGAGTGGTAATCGAAGTGTGTGGTGATGGTCCCGGGGATCTGCTTGCCATTCTCATCCTTCAGGTATTTTTTATTTGCGGCGTACTGGAGCGGCGTGAAATTGTGAATATCCATATCACGCGGGCAGACCATGATGCCTGCCGGATGCTGGCCGGTCGTGCGCTTCACCCCGGCTACACCGGCGGAGAGTTTTTCGATGAAAATATCATTGAATGTCAGCCCGCGGTTCTCCGCGTATTTCTTGACGAAGCCGTAAGCCGTTTTATCCTGAATGCCTGCGATGGTGCCGGCACGGAAGACATTGTCGCGGCCGAAAAGCTCTTCGGTATATTTGTGCGCGACGCCCTGATCGTCTCCCGAGGAGAAATTAAGGTCGATATCCGGTACCTTGTCTCCGTCGAATCCGAGGAAAACGGCGAACGGGATGTCATGCCCGTTCTTTGCGAGGTCGCTCCCGCACTTCGGGCATTTCTTATCCGGCAGGTCGAAGCCGCCGCCTACGGAGCCGTCTTCGAAGAACTGAGTCCAGTGGCACTTCGGGCAGACGTAATGCGGCGGGAGAGGATTCACCTCTGTGATGCCTGACATCGTCGCGACGAAGGAGGAGCCGACAGAGCCTCGCGAGCCGACAAGGTAGCCGCGATCATTCGAGTGCTTGACGAGCTTGTGCGCGATGTAGTAAAGGACGCCGTAGCCGTGATTGATGATCGGCGTGAGCTCGAGCGTCAGGCGGTCCTGTACGACCTTCGGGAGCGGGTCGCCGTAGATGGCCTTCGCATTGTCGTAGCACATCTTGACCAGCTTCTCATCCGCACCTGCGATTTTCGGGTTGTAGGATTTCCACTCTTCGGCGAGTGGCTTTAAGACTTCGCACTGCTCAGCGATCCTTCTTGTATTCGTGACGACGATCTCGATGGCCTTTTCTTTGGGAAGGTAGCTGAATTCATCCAGCATTTCCTGTGTGGTACGGATGTAAACGGGCGGATGGGACTCGATCTTCCCCGGTTTCTCCCAGTTCGAGAGGAGAATGTCACGATTTCTCTGGTCTTCCGCAAACATGTAATGGGCGTCGGATGTCGCGCAGCAGGGCATCCCTGCCTTGTCGGCGATCTCGATGACCTTGCGGTTCAGATCCTCTAGGTCTTTCTTCGTATTGATCTTGCCATACTTGTCGTCATTGATGAGGAATTCATTGTTTCCGAGCGGCTGGACTTCGAGGTAATCGTAGAACTTGGCTTTTTGGATGAGTTCTTCATCACTCTCCCCAGCAAGGACCGCACGGAAGAATTCTCCCATGACGCAGGCGGAGCCGTAGATCAATCCTTCGTGAAGCTCTTCCAGAATGGGCTTGGGGATGAGCGGACGTTTTCTGTAAAATTTGAGGTGCGACAGTGTCACCATGCGGTACAGATTGCGCAGGCCGGTGATGTTCTTCGCAAGGATGATGATGTGACCGTACTGCTGGCGGTCGGCGTCCGGATCGGCCGGGATCTCATTGATCATGTACCCCTCCATGCCATAGATGACCTTCTGGTGATACTTGTCTGCGAGGTCCTGAATCTTCGGGAATGCCTGAATGACGCCATGGTCTGTGATCGCGACCGCCGGATGATGCCACTTTGCTGCCGTCTTGATGATCTCTTCATTGTCGATAAGACCATCGAGGCTCATTTTCGTATGCAGATGGAGCTCGACGCGCGGCGTCTCGTAATTGTCCTCGTGGTCGATCTTGACTGTCTCTCCCTTTTCCATCTGAGACAGCTCCAGCACTAGCCCGCCGGAGTACTTGTCGAGGCGCACATTGCCGCGCACCTTGACCGTCGTCCCCGGCTTCAAAGACTCGACAGCTTCTGCCTCCTCGGGACGGTCGAAAAATTTCTTGCACGGGATGCCATTCGTTTCATCGGCCAGATTCATGAGAAGGAGCTTCTTTTTGCTGCGAAGCTCGCGGACCTCGATAGAGATCACCGTGCCGACAAAAATGACACCATCCTTCTCTTCATTCACGCTGCGGATCTCGATGGCCTCTCCCGTGATATGCTTCCTGCCAAGGTATATGCCATTCACGGCGCCGCTTTTTTTTGCAGCGGGCGCGGGCGCTATGAAAGCGCTCTTCGGCAGGACGCTCGAAAGAGATGGCAGACTGCTCGGCATGGAGATCCCCGGCATCGGTGTCTCTTCTGCCATTGACGGTGCTGCCATTTCCGCTTCCTGCGCCGCGGCGATGTCGTCAGCGGTCGGGAAGACAGGGATATCCGGCGCAAGGCTGTAGCTCTCCATGGGTTCTTCCGGCGGCGGGAAATCCACCGGCGGCATATCCGGATCCATCATGGGTGCTGCGGGCGCAAAAACCACACTCGACACATCATCACCATTGATATAGATCGTTTCCACGCATGCCAAAGCCGGCCCCATATCTTTGAGTGCCTTCAATGCGGCTTCTTTATGGTCGGCCTTGATGTACCATGCGCGGCTCTCTGTGTCGATCTCCATCAAAGTGATGACAGATCCCGCCTGTCGGGACTTCAGACGATACTTTCCCATAGGATCTCCTTTCGAGGTATAGATAACACAAGTGGTGGCATTTCGACTTTTTAGGATGAGACATTAGAAATTAGGGATTAGGGATTAGAAATCCCAATTGACCAGTGACTGGTGACTGGTGACTAGTGACTAGTGACTAAATGCCACCGTCAGGCATTGCCATGATTTACGCTCCGCGGCGCTTCTATATTTTGATGCGCCGCTCCACCATTTCTCATTTCTAATTTCTCATTTCTCATCACTTCATGCTCCCTTCTTCACTGCCTTAGGGGAGGGCGGCGCTGACGGCTCTGGTGGGTCTTCCGGTTTCACCTGATAGGTGATGACGGTGTCGACCGGTTCATAGTCGGAGTAGAAGCTGTCGTGGTAGATGCGGCCGTCAGCCCACTTGACAGACTGCGTGACGAGGACATTGTGTCCTTCGTGGCCTTCCTCGACCTTTTTATCCTCTTCCTGCGAAGGGTCGACACGGATCACGGTCTTAAAAGGCAGGATTTCATCGCTCTTCCTTGCGATCTCTACGAAAGAGGGCTTGTCTTCCTGATTTCCTAAGATGCGCACGGTCACAGCACCCGGTTCGTAGACCGCATAAATGTAGACGCCATGCTTCAAATGATTCAGGAAGCAGAAATCGATCGAGCCTTCCGCGACGGTCGCATCACGCCCGATCGGCGCATAGGATGCCGGCGAATAGTGACAGGTACGCTCTGTCACGGCAAGCCCTGACAGGATGACGGCATTGAAGAGCGTCGTGCTCACCTGACAGACGCCGCCGCCTGTTCCCGGCTCGACCCTGCCATTGATAATGACAGGGGCTTCGAGATAGCCATTCGCGCTGGAACGAGAGCCTGTCGCCTGGTTGTAGGAAAAAGAGACTCCCGGCGCGATGTACCTGCCGCTGATACTGTTTGCAGCGATCTCGATATTTCTGCTGCGGTTGCCCCCGGGATAAAAGGTGGTCGTGTATTCGGCAAGGACCACATTGATTTCCTTGGCAGCCTCCTTTGTCATATTCGGCTTCTGGATGTCTGTGGCCGGGATCTCCACCTCTCCGCTTTCGCCCTTTTTGAGTTGGAGCGCGGCTGCTTCTTCCAGTGCCGCCTTGTCGATTTTCATGGAAGGCCGGCCTTCATCGAAGGAAACGGATCCGTCTTTCCCAAACCGGGGCTTCGCATTGACAGGAGGCTTTGCATACTTGGCAGCCAGCTGGGCGATATCCTCGGTGAGGTGCTTCTCATCAAAAGAAGCATCGATGGCCGCACTATGCCCAGTGAGGAGGATCCGCCAGCGATCGTACCAGCGCTGGAAGAGCCCGCCCGTCCGTCCAAGAGCCATGGCTTTCTCTATGGCCTTCTCGTCATAGCGGACAGAGAGCGAGCGGAAGGAGATCTCTTCGTGAGCATCCTCCTTTGTAAGTACTAATTTTCCATGCAAAAGATCCGCATTTTTCACGGCAAAAAGCTCCTTGAGCTCTTCCTCCGTCGCGCCGCCTGCCTTTGTCCCATGGATGGTGACGCCGGGGATGACCCTGTCGTCACTTATCCAGAGAAACGGCGCGCTTCCGATGCCGATAACAGCCAGTGTAAAAACCAGTCCGAATATCCGCTTCCAGCGGTATCGTCTTTTACTCAATGATAGTCCCTTCGTTTCGTATATGACATTTGGGTGTAAGGTGTATGGGTTCAGGATGAGCCCCTGGGGCGTGCTGCCCTTTGATCAGGGATGAAAGTCTCTCTTGAATGAGGAATGAGGAATGAAGGTGGCGGCTTCGCCGCGATCGATGACGAGGTCGCAGCTGTTCCGGCGTTCGTTATCTCACATACGACGTTTCTCTCCGCTCAGGATGACGAAACGGGGCGATGCCCGAAGGTTCCTTGGATAGCAGGTTTCCCGTTTGAGCATTCCCAAACATCGACCACCTGGCCGCGAATGACAAAGATTTCTCGCTGACGCTCGAAATGACGATACGAGAGTCTGATATCTCCCAGTCTTTTAGTCTCATCCCTAGCCACTAGTCACTAGTCACTAGTCACCAGCCACCAGTCACTTATTTCCTCAAACAATACTTCAAGAGCAAATCTTTGAGTTCAAGCTTCGAGGCGCCTTGGCGAGAAGCGAGCTGGTACTTCATGATCTCCAGAAGAAACCACTCCGCCTCTTCTTCCGTGACCTTCCTTGCCTCGGCCTGCACGGCCCGCCACTGCCAGGAGGATCTCACCCCCAGCGCCTGCTGGATACGGGTGGGCGGCACGTGATTCCTTTCCATTTCCTTCAAGATCTTGATCTTTCTGAATTTGGAAGAAAGAAGTCCGAGATTTTTGATCGTAGTGGTCATATCCGTGAAGACGCGGTCCGCACTCTCTAAGACCAGCTGTGACTTTTTGTCCAGAAGAGCATCGACGAATTTGAAGATCCCCTGATTCATGTAGTCGGGAAGTGCAAGCTCCAAAAGCTCCTTCGTCACGACGGATTTTTCCCCGCACATCAGTACCATCTTATCACATTCCGTCTGCAAAAGGGGAAGGGAAATCGTATCCCACGAGGAGAGTACATCCTCCAAATAAGTCCGTGCGGAGAAATCGACACGCTTGCCCGCTGCTGACAGGAGACGTATCATCGCACCTGCCGCATCACGCGGCAAAAGGAGCGAAAGCTCTTCACTGTAGCAGACCGACAGCAGCGCTTTCACGATCTTCGTTCGCTTGTCCGGCTTTCCATCAAGCTGGATCAGGCAGAAAATATCAGGCGGCAGGCCTTGCAGCACCTCTACAAAGTGGAGAGCCGCCTTTTCTTCTTTCTCCGCTTTCGAAATGCGCTTCAGGAAAGGGGGATTGTGCAGCACGACCGCAGTCGCACTGGAAAAAAGTGACTGCCCCGCCAGGGCATTCTCATACTCTTCCAGACTTCCCTCTCCATCGAACAGAACGGGATCCGGCGGATCTCCCTCAAAATAGGCCTTGAGCAGTCCCTCCCGACGAAGGGCAAGGGATACCAGATCTTCACCATAGAGAAAACAGCAGTTCTTTTTATTTAACTTTTTGGCAGGCATAAGTGATCGTCCTTATATAAATGTAACCGGGAATCGGGAGTGACTTGGGCTGGTGTCTAGGGATTAGGGATTAGACTTATAGACTGAAAGACTAAGAGACTGGGACGTCTGATGTCTGATGTCTGATGTCTGACTTCTCACCCAGTCCAGAAGCTGACAAATCGCAATACCAGTCACCAGTCACTAGTCACTAACTTCCACCCATTCTTGTACACGATCTCCTGCATCCCCTTCTGATACAGGTTCACGGATGGGATGTCTTTGAAATCGAAAAGCTCCATATCTTCATAGGCATGGACGAGACGGGTCCCGCCGTAGATGACCAGCTCGGGCGCCATGATCTCCGCGTCTTTTTCCGTATATTCTTGAAAGCCATGGCTGCCGGTGATCCACAGGGTATGAGGAGACGCTTTCGGCATGGGTCTTCGTCCGGAAAGGAAGATGTCCTTCTCCCCCATCACCATCTGCCAGCTGCTGCCATTGGTGATAAAGTGCAGCTCATCCAAAGAAAGTTCGGCCCTTCCCAAGCATCGCACATGCGCTGTCTGCCCCGATAGAAGCTGCATCGCCCATTTCCGCGGATCGCCGCCTGTCACCCATATCTCCCTGACAGGTATCCCCATCACGAGAGGGAGCGGCTTATCGACATCCTCCAGATCCAGAATGAGTACATCTGCCTCCTCTACCCCTTCATAGGCAAGGATGGAATTCCACTCCCAGACAGCGGTACGTGAGGAGATGCGGCTTGCCTTATAGTATAAGATGTTTCGCCCATCATTGACAAGAAGGATTCCGCGGTCACCGCCAAGATCCGGGCAGATGACGCGAGTCGAAGGCGCCAGGAGCTGAGTCGTCGCTATGGCAAGAAAAAGAAGCGACAGCATGCCTCCGGCAGCCATGCGAGAGCGACCGGCAAGCCGCTTTCTGAAATACACCGCCGCAAGAAGTGCATAGTAAAAGGCTATTTCTAAAGAAGAAAGACCGCCTGTCACAAGCTGCGCTCCCCTGGCCGAGGAGAGGAGAAGATTCAGACGCAGGGCTAAAAAGACCGCATAGTCTGCCGCATAGAGAAGCCCTGCCATCAGCGGACGGCAAAGAAGGGAGACGAGCGCTGCGATAAGCCCTGCGATAATGACCCATTCCAGAAATGGCGTGACGAAAAGATTCGCAAAGATGAAATACAACGGAAAGCGATGGAAATCATAGAGCATGATCGGTATCGTGAAAAGCTGCGCCGCTGAAGACAGCGCGATCCCTTCCTTCACCCATTTCGGCAGCTTTTGGAAAGGACTCATCCAGCGGAGGATCGGACGGTAAAAGAGGAGGATCCCCGCGGATGCGCCGACTGAGAGCTGGAAGCTCACATCGTACACATAGTAAGGATCCCAGAGCAGCATGCCAAAGACCGCCGCCCCCAGAAGATTCAGCGTCGCTCTCTCCCGGTCAAGGAAGATCCCAACGACAGAGAGGATCCCCATGACCGCCGCACGGATGACGGGCGGCACAAGCCCTGAGAGCAGCGCGTAAAACAGCACAAGCAGGATGGCCGGCAGGATCACAAGGCGTCGCGGCAGCGAGAGCCAGCGTCCCAATAGGTACAGGAAGCCAAAGAGCAGCGCCACATGCGAGCCCGAGACAGAGAGAATGTGGATGATGCCCGTCGCGGAGAATGACGTCATGACCTCTTCCGGAATATCATTATAATTTCCTCCGAAGAGGAGCGTCATCAGGATCGAAAGGCGCACCGGATCCATGTAAGGCGCAAATGTCTCCTTCAGCGACTGCTTCATCTCCGAAGAGAATCTCTCTATGCGATAGGTACCGCTCTCACCGGCAAAGGCGGGATGCATGCCTTCCTTGAGATACAGCCTTCCAAGGAGATGGCGACTCCGATAACGTCCCGTGAGATCGATCTTTCCCGGATTCTGATACAGGCGGATCGGGCTCATTTCTCCTTCGGCGAAAAGGCGGTCCCCGGGATGGAAATGCCTGATCTCCTTCTGATCATAGAGGTAGCACGTCCCCGAGAGCGGCTGAAGCGTCCCATCGGCGTATCGGATGGAAACGAGCGCAAGCGCATATCTCGCATAGCCCTCCTCCCCTTTTTGTACCAGCGGCTCCTCCATGACGATACCTTCATAGGTGCCTGCGCTTCGGCTCGCCCAGTGCGACTGCTCCTGCCACAGGGCATCGGAGAGTGCCATGCGGAAAGCGCCGATCGTCAAAAGAGAAAGCGCCGCTCCCAAAAGGACAAGGGAAAAGCGGCCACGGAAATGACCATAGAGAAGGAAAAGCACACCGGAAAGGAGCAGCAAGGCATACCCATAAGGCAGCAGAAAAGGCGGAAGCTCCTCGAAAAGAAAAACTCCCGCTGCCAGCAAAAGCGCACTCCAGAAAAGCCCCAGCCGGATCATCATAGGGTGATCTTATCCGCCATCTTCTTGTAACGACTCTCACCGATAGAGGGCACCTTTTTGAGCTCCTCCTTCGAGGAAAAGCGGCCATGCTCCTCACGGTAGCGGATGATCTTCTCCGCCGTCACCTGACCGACGCCCGGGAGTGCTTCGAGCTCTTTCGCGCTGGCGGCATTGATAGAGATGAGCCCGCTCCCCCGTGCATCCGCCTGCTCCGGATCAAGCGGGATATGGATCTTCATCCCGTCAGAAAGCGGCTCGGCCATATTGATATCTTCCATGACCGCATACGGCAGCACATCACCCGCAGCCTTCACCGCATCGAAGAAGCGGCTTCCCTCAGGAAGCTCATAGACACCCGGCTGCCTCACGGCGCCCGTCACATAGACGAGGAGCATCCGGGAAGACTCCTTGCCGGAAAGCTCGACCACAGGAAGCGGCTCCTCTTTCGTCTCTCCTGCGGTATGCCAGAGAAAAAAGGCCGCTCCCAGAGCCAGAAGAGCCGCCGCAAAACAGATCACAAGGATCCGTCGGCTTTCCTCTTCTCGTCCCATGGGAATGGCCTCCTTTTACATGCTGATGTTAGACAGTTGGTTGGTAGCAGTGAATGCTAAGGTGGAGCAGAGAAGGTGCGGCACTCTGCGCCGCATGATCAATAAGGATTGGAGATTAGAAATCTCAAGTGACTGGTGACTAAGGAAACACTGATTAAATCGTTGTCAGAGTTAATCCGCGTTTCCCTAGATCCTTCGACTCAGTTCTCATGTTTCAGATAAGCCATTTCCTAACATACGACGTTTTTCTCCGCTCAGGATGACGAAATGCGCCGCACCAACCCTTTTGAACCTCTTGCCCCTATAGAACCACTGCACCTCTTTTGCAAAGGGTCAAAGGACGCTCCGCCCTTTGAACTCGCCTTGCGCCCTTATTTATTCTCTTTTTCCTGCTGACGAGCAGCGGCGGAATTGGAATCGATCAGGCTCTGACGGTTCTTTTTCAGGCTGTCTAAGACGTTTTCCATATTTGTTTCCACATACTTCAGGACATCTGTCGCATAGGTGACAGAACTGGTGCGGAGCTCATCAGCGGATTTATTGGCCGAAGAGATCACTTCATTGGCACGCTCCTGTGCCTGCTTGACAAGTTCGCTTTCTTCCGTGATGCGGGCGATATAATCCTTCGCCTGCGCCACCGTGTCCTCTGCTTTCTTTTCTGCGTCGAGCATGATACGCTCTTTGTCCGCGACGATGCGACGTGCGCTCTCGAGTTCATTTGGGAGCGACTGATTGATGGCATCGATCAGTCGCTCGATCTCATCCTTATCCACCAATTTCTTATTGGTGAGCGGTACTTCACTCGCGTTATTGATGACATTTTCTAATTCTTCTAAGAGTTTTCTTGTGTCCATAATTGCAAGCCTCATTTCTTTTTCGAAGTTTGAGAAAAAAGCAGATAGCGATCAGCGATTCTCTACCTTTTTCTTGATCATTTCCTGTACATAGGGCGGGACCATCCGGGTAATATCACCATCAAAATGGGCCAGCTCACGAACGCCGGTAGACGACAGATAAGAATAGCGTCCATCCGTCATGAAGAATGCGGTCTCCAGCGTGGGATCGATCTGTTTGATCATGAGCGCCCGCTGGAATTCGTATTCAAAATCACTAAACGCACGAAGTCCGCGAATCAGAAGATGGCAATTCTTCTTCGCTGCGTATTCATTCAAAAGACCATCAAAAGCATCCACTTCGACATTGGGAATGTCTTTGGTCGTCTCGCGAAGCATATCCAACCGTTCTTCCGTAGTAAACATATAATGCTTGGTCGGGTTTAAAAAAGCTGCCACAATCAGTTTATCGACCAGACAAGCGCTTCTTCTGATGATATCCAGATGACCATAGGTCACCGGGTCGAAACTTCCTGGGCAAATCGCTATTTTCATTGCACTTCTCCCTCTGTAGATCTGCATAGCAGATAGGTAACAACAATGGCCCCCACTTTTTTCTCTTTCCAGACTTCACACCGGTCAGCAAAGAGCGATACATCCGGGGGTTCTGATATAGAATGTTCTGCAATAATGATCGCATGATCAGCAGGAAGGCCGCAGTCGAAAACCATCGCCAGTACTTCATTGATATAGCCCTTCCGATACGGAGGGTCCATGAAAATATAATCAAAGGTCCTGCCCTGAAGAGACTTCAGCGCAGCCCCTACATCTCTCGATATGATCTGTACCTGATCTTCTACATGACACTTCTTCGCATTTTCGCGGATGATGCGGCCCGTTGTCTTGTCGATAAAGACCGCAGACGATGCATACCGGCTGAGCGCCTCAAGCCCCATCGCGCCTGTCCCGGCGAAAATATCAAGGACATCCGTCTCAACGAGCCCCACATTGGAAAGTACATTGAAAATGCTTTCCCGTACCCGTCCCAGCGTCGGTCTCGTCGTATTTCTTCCTACGGGTGCCAAAAGGTTCGTGCCTTTGGCTTTTCCACCAATAATTTTCATATCTGTTTCCTCATCGTGATTTCAGCAGGAAACCTGCTGATTACACTCATAGTCATTATAGCATAAATGAAGGAAATTGGAATTAGAAATTTGTGATCGGCAGCTAGGGATTAGGGGCCTCAAGTGACTGGGAGACTGGGAGACTGGGAAACATCAGACGCCAGACATCTGACTTCTATCCTCAAGGCTACGGGCATCGCCTCATATATACTCGCGGCAAAGCCGCACCTTCATTCCTCATTCCTCATTCCTAATTCCTCATTTGAGCAAGGGCAGCTCCCCACAGGCTAACCTCAAACCAAAAGAGCCACAGAAATGCGGCGCATTTCTGTGGCTCTTTCCTCTCTTAGCAGTACGCGAGCGCTGCTTCGAGTCTATCCATGGTCTTTTCTCTTCCGAAAAGTTCCATCATTTCAAACATGCCCGGCCCCTGGGTCACACCGGTCAAAGCGATACGGGTCGGTTCGTAAGCAGCTTTGCCCTTGATGCCCTGTGCTTTCATGCATGCATTGAAGCATTTCTTGATCTCTGCCTGATCGAAGGTTTCCAGTGCTTTCAGATCTTCGATGAAGGCTCTGAGCAGTTTACCACTGGTTTCTGCCTTCATGATGGCAAGGACATCTTCATCGGTCAACTCTGGCATATCTTCGAAGAAGAATTTCAGCTCATCGGCTGCCTGACCTGCGAAGTAGATGTGGTCTTTCATGAACCAGATGACCTTCTTCAGCCAGTCTTTCTTTTCTTCACTGACAGCAGCATCCACATAGCCGGCTTTCACAAGGAACGGGACGATCAGATCATAGAGCTGGTCTGCGTCCAGCTTCTTCATGTACTGGAAGTTGATCCAGTTCAGCTTATTGATATCGAAGACAGCATCATTCGAGGAGACACGCTTCATGGAGAACTGTTTGATGAGTTCTTCTTCCGTGAAGATTTCCTGTTCGCCCTTCGGGGTCCAGCCGAGGAGCGCCAGATAGTTCACGACCGCTTCCGGCAGGTAGCCCATATTTCTGTATTCGGTGACAGAGGTCGCCCCATGGCGCTTGCTCATCTTCTTATGATCTTCACCGAGGATCAGGGAGATATGACCAAATTTCGGAGGTTTATAGCCAAGCGCTTCATAGATGGCAAGCTGGCGCGGGGTATTCGAAAGATGTTCTTCCGCACGGATGACATGGGTGACTTCCATGAAGGCATCATCAATCACGACAGCGAAATTGTAGACCGGGATGCCGTCGGATTTCATGATGATGAAATCACCGACACCGGCTGCCTGAAATTCAACGTGCCCGCGGACCATGTCATCAAAAGCGAAGACGCCGTCTTTTCTGACTTTGAGACGGACGACCGGTTTTCTGCCTTCGGCTTCGTACTTGGCTTTTTCTTCTTCGGTGAGGTGGCGGCAGTGTTCATCATAGATCGGAGTCTTGCCGGCATCGAGCTGCGCCTTGCGGCTTACTTCCAGTTCTTCTGCGCTGCAGTAGCAGTAGTACGCTTTGCCTTCATCAAGAAGTCTCTGTACTTCCTTCTTGTAGAGATCGAGGCGTTCGGTCTGGCGGTACGGGCCATGCGGGCCGCCTACGTCGATGCCTTCATCCCAGTTCATGCCGAGCCATTTCAGAGAATCTTTGATATTCTCTTCGGATTCCTTGGTGGAACGCTTCAGATCCGTATCTTCGATACGGACGAGGAAGGTGCCGTCAGCGTGACGAGCAACCAGCCAGTTGAAGAGCGCGGAGCGCGCACCACCGATATGAAATGGGCCTGTCGGGCTCGGGGCAAAACGAACTTTCAATTTCTTTTCCATCTGTTAAAACTCCTTCTTATTTTCTATAAATGATAACGGATGCCAGAGCTGCCATACCTTCCCTGCGGCCCACCGCACCCAATTTTTCATTCGTGGTGGCTTTCACACCCACCTGATTCTCGGAAATCCCGAGAAGATGCGCGATCGATGTTTTCATTTCCGCTATATGCGGCGCAAGCTTCGGCTTCTCTGCGATCACGGTGCTGTCGATATTTCCAGCCTGCCAGCCTTCTTCAGAAAGGACGCGCGCGACTTCGAGCATGAGCTTTTTGCTGTCCGCTCCCTCATAGCGAGGATCGGTATCGGGGAAATAGTGCCCGATATCGGGAAGACCTGCTGCGCCCAAGAGCGCATCCATGATGGCATGCAGCAGCACATCCGCATCCGAGTGGCCCAAAAGACCGCCTGTCTTTGCGATCTCTACGCCGCCAAGCATGAGCGGACGGCTTTCATCGTATCGATGTATATCATACCCCTGTCCGATACGGAAGGGCAAGCCCTCTTTTTCGATCATTTTTGTAAACCGGCTCCAATCTCCCGGTGTCGTTACCTTGAAAAACTGTTCTTTGCCGGGCAGCACCGTGACCGGCACGCCCGCTTTTTCCAGGATCGAAGCGTCATCCGTGATCCCTTCTTCGGAGGAAAGAGCCTCCATCGATGCTTTGAGCAGCTTCGAAAATGCCCCCTGCGGCGTCTGTGCGCGGAAAAGGCGGCTCCGATCCAGCGTCCCCTGCACCAATTCTCCATCGACCTCCTTGATGGTATCCACGCAGGGGATACCGACCACGACGGCCGGATGCGCCTCGCTGATGGCAGCAAAGGCATCATCGATGGTCTTCCCATCGACGAAAGGACGCGCCCCATCATGCACGAGGACTTTTTCCGAATCCTTCGAAAGACAGGAAAGTCCATTCTTCACCGACTGGGTGCGCGTCGCTCCGCCCGGTGCGAAGCGGACAGGGATATGATGCTCGATCCCTTTCAATATGTCAGCAAAAAGCGGCTGTTCCTCGACCCTTGCGACGATGATAAGCTCTTCCAGAAAGCGGCTCTGAAAGACATGCCGTAGCGTATAAGAAATCAGCGAATGGCCCCGATGCTTCAAGAGAAGTTTATTCACCGGAGCCCCCATGCGGCTGCCCTGACCGGCAGCCACCAGTATGAGACTGTTCATAAATACATGTACTCCTAAATGGATTTGAGGGTTTGAAGGTGTAAGGTGAGCCCTTTGGGCGTGCTGCCCCTTGATTGCGTGCGAAAGAGGGGGAGCGGGTTCTATAGGTTCAGAGGGTTCAGCGGGGGTGGTGCGGCGCATTTCGTCATCCTGAGCGGATAAAAACGTCGTATGTTTGGAAATGGCTTATCTGAAACATGAGAACTGAGTCGAAGGATCTAAGCGCCGCGGAGGTTTGAAACGAGCGGTTTTCTCGTATCGCAAACCTAATCCCCAGCTACTCATCCCTGTTTTCAAACTTCAAGGTTCCAACGATACAAAGGGGGGCGATGCCCGAAAGTCTCTTGGATAGCAGGTTTCCCGTTTGGAATTTCCAAACATTGACCGCCAGACCGCGAATGACAAAGATTTCTCGCTTGCGCTCGAAATGACGAAACGAGAGAATCTGATATCTCTTGGTCTTCGAGTCCCCAGTCAACCACTACCAGTCACCCTATTCTTCGAGCTTCGCAAAGATCATCTTCCCTGCCGAGGTCTGAAGGACGGAGGTAATGATGACGGCGACTTCCTTGCCGATGCTTTTGCTGCCGTCTTCGACAACGATCATCGTGCCGTCATCAAGGTAGGCGACTCCCTGACCTTCTTCCTTGCCATTCTTCACGAGCTGGACGAAGATCTGCTCGCCGGGAATGACGGCCGGCTTCACAGCGATGGCGAGGTCATTCACATTGAGGACAGCGACGCCCTGCAGCTCCGCCACTTTATTCAGATTGTAGTCATTGGTGATGATCTTGTAGCCCTTTTCACGGGCGAGCTTAATGAGCTTGGAGTCCACCTCACTGATCTCCTCGAAATCATCGGTGATGATCTTGATGTCATCGCGGTTCTTCTTGCGCATATGGTTCAGGATATCCAGTCCGCGGCGGCCGCGATTTCTCTTCAGTACGTCCGAGCTGTCAGCGATCTTCTGCAATTCTTCCAGCACAAAGACAGGCACCACGATAGGCCCTTCCAAAAATCCAGTCTGGAAAATATCTGCCACACGTCCATCAATGATGATATTCGTATCCAGCAGCTTACCGATGCGCTGTTTTTCCTTTGATTTCTTTTTCTCGCTCTTTTCTTCCGCATGCAGCTTAAACCAGCCGACCATCTCCGGCTTCTTGCTGACTGCGAGATGCATCCCCAGGTACCCGAGCACGATGGACAGCACGACAGAGACATACGGCCCGATGAACGGCACCGAGCTGAAAGCAAGTCCGACCAGATTTGCAATGATGAGCCCCAGAAAGAGCCCGAGCGTCCCTGCGATGAGATCCTGCGTACTCATGGCAGACAGCGACTTCTCCATCCGCGATGTCAATGCGAAAAGGCGGGAAATCAGGTAGGGCGATACAGCGCAGCCCACGACAGCTCCTAAAATACCGCCCAGAAGCATCGTGGCCAGAGACATGAAGGTGATCCCCAGAATGGTCTCCGTCAGGACAGAGCTCGGGAGCAGTGCCGTCAGCACTGACTCGCCCTGCCTCGAAAGCACGACGCCAAGAACGGTAAAGAGCAGGATGAATATCAATCGTAATACTTTTTCCGGCATCTTGAATCCTCTTTGATTACACTATGTTTTTGTAGAAAACAACTTTTTCAGATAGTAAGTCCATTTTTACATTTTAAGCATCATCTTATTATAGCAAACTTTCGCTCTCATTTATACCGGAAATGAAAAATTTCTTTTCACACCCTTCGCCATAGCGACAAATCCCTCATCGGGAGCCGCCCAGAAAGACAGCTGCCTGTGATCGTTCTCCTTCCCATTCCATTCTTTTCTGTGTAGCTATAATGGTCTCATAGAAAAAAATGATCCAGTGAAGAGGAAGGGCATATCTCATTTTCTAAAAAATCAACGGTGAGCACGTATGGATCACAATCCTATCAATCCGTGCTCACCGTTGTTATTGTAGATCATTTTATCCTTTCTGATCTGATTTTTATTTGTTGCCCTTTGCCTTGTTATGGGTCTTGCAGAGCATTTGACAGTTGGATATATCAGTAGAGCCGCCCTTGCTCCAGGCCGTTACATGGTCGGCATCCATTTCAGATAGTTTGTAAATCCTTTTTGCATTATTATCATGACCAAGAGCGCAGAGAGGACAGTTGGAAATGCCTTCTTGTTTGGCTTCCTTCGTCTGTTTCTCATACACCTTCTTGATGGTGACTTTATCAAATACACGGATATTCAGGAGCTTCGTGTCTTTTTCACCGCCAAGGATATACTCGAAAATGCCTCGATGATCCGTGACCTGTGGGTCCCCCAGAAGCTCATCCACCCTTTTCTCTACCTTTTCTTTGGAATAGGGATGATGATGGTACTCATTGTACAGGCGGCCCCATTCCAGACCGCACATTTCCTTCCCTGTATATTCGAAAACAGAATCCACCCAGTCAATGACCGTATCAAAGTGATTTTTCAATTCATCAATGCTCCTGTCATTCCGGTGGCGAGCCATGTAATCCTCAATATTCCCATGGCTTACCCAGTCCAGAGCCCTTTCCAAAATGGCCTGCCGTTTGGGGTCTCCTTTGATATAGGTCTGCCAGCGATTCATATTGGCATTGTTGGTATTGGAAAACTCCTCTCGTGCCAATGTGACGAAGGGACCGTGATAGGCTGCATTGCGAAGCTCCTGCTGTACCAAGGGTACTCCCGCAATATTGATGGTTTCAAACCACGCTTCAATTTCCGAAGGCTCCCCTTCGCAGACGTAAATGGTGAGCGGCGCATGTAAAACCCTGTCCCTGTCATCATCATCCAGACTGTCGATATATCTTGTCTTGCCCTTCCAGTTCACCGCAAAGGGCCAGGTTTTCTTCACGAACCGGGCAAAGGATGTGATTCTCTGCTGCCCATCAAGGACTTCATATTGACCGTCCTTGTTCAGGACGAAATAAATCAGCCCCAGAGGATATCCCTTGAGTAGGGATTCCACCACGGCCACATCTCTTTTGCCATCGCCGTAGATATAGTTTCTTTGGTATTCCGGCTGGATAATGAGCTTTCCATCCAGTCCGAAAAGCCCTTTATTTTCATTCTTATCAAAAATGAAACCTTGGCAAAGGTCTTCCACTGTCCAGTTCGTATGCAAAGTAGTTTTCAACTATTACCCCTCCTAAAGCGAATGAGGATACGCCGATATGGAACTATTGCTTTCCCATCAGCCGTATAAAGGCCCAAATCCGGATGACCAGGCTTCATTGATCCTGTACCACCTTGCGCAAAATAATCATCTAAAAAATTTTTACGCATTCCTGTATAGCCCGGTGCATCTCTACTCATAGAAATAATTTTAAATTGTGCCGGATTATACTTGTCCAAAAAAGTAATTGGGACCCCCATTATCCCATCATAATCACTTGGTATAGACTCAACAAAAGGAACATAAATAGCATCATAATTATCATAATTTGGATATCTAATAGCCCCAAAATCTTTTTCGAGCTTTTTTCGTAATTTCTTATTGAATTTCAGATTATGGGCCATGGTGTCCAGTTTCAGCCATTCATGACGTTTGCCATGGTCGATATTGGTAAACCAGCAGGCAGACGCCAATCTGCCCATGACTACGCCGTTAATGATTTTATAGGCAGACCCTTCCTTCTTATTGGCCAGAAGCCAGGCCTTGTAATCGTCGGTGACATTGAAATACATATCATGATTCAAGTCCTTGTACCCCAGCCAAATCACATTATCCTTCAGGTAGGGAAACACTTCCTTATAGGTAATGGCGTTCATATTTCCCAGAATGATAAACTGCTTCTTTGCTTCCATAATCCACGCCAGAAACTTCCTGAACTGCGAAAATGGCGGATTGGTAATGATAATATCAGCCTCATCCCGGAGCTTCCGCACTTCCGGGCTGTTGAAATCTCCATCTCCTTCTAAATATCCATTGAATTCGATATCGTCTGTATCTATGCTCCCAGAGTGATCCTTGTCTCTAGTCACTGTAAAAAGTTTGCCGTGGGTGCTGTGCTTTGCTGCATCAAAAGCAGGGGATTCGCTCTCAAACAGGCTGATTTCCCTGTTAGCTGCTCCCTTGGCATAGGAAGTAGAAATCAGCTTTTTGATCCCAAAACGGGTGAAATTGGACGCAAAGTATTTCGTAAAATTTGACCATTCAGGATCATCGCAAGGAAGAAGGATCTTTTTCCCTCTGAATACATCAGGATTATATTCCACATACGCATTCATTTCTGCTTCAATATCGTTATACTGGGTATAAAACTCATCGTTTTTAGCTTGTTTCGCTGTTCCTAAGCTGGAATTATCTGCCACTTTACATTCTCCTTTTTACCTTACCATTTCCTTTTCTCCGTGTATGGACTTTTTAGCTATTTCCCTATGATTGAAATACGCTTACGTTCATTGACAGGTCTTTTGAAATTTGGCTCAAAAAATGAGGAAAGTCCCCTTTCTACTGCCATGGTTTTGTCATTTCCGATTCTTCACAGAATTGTTCCAGCTTGTCATAGACGGGAGCTACCCATGTAATATGCAGTATTTTATCATCCTTTTTGGGTTTAGGCATTTTATTGTATTATAGCATGCCTTTTTTTAGAAAAAGTGTTTCTATTTCGCTTCCCTGTTTAGGAGAATGAATGATGCTGCCACATCGTCAGCCATCTGTTTCTAGTGAATACAAAGATCGGTATGACAGACTCATACCGAAGGATCATTTTCTTCGTAAGCTCTTCGATCTTGTAGATATCTCATGCATATATGATGAGCTTGTGGAGGTGACCATCGGGCACGAATCCCCTATGTCATGGGCAGGGAAACAGGATTCGTGGAGAGGCTGCCCCTAATCATTTCACGGCTTCCATCAAGTCTTTCAGATTTCTGACGAAGACGGTATGTTCTCTGATCTCGTCCAGATGATGCGCTTCATAATAGGCCAGGACTTCTTTTTTATTGCGTTCCGACAGGATGAAATGGGTAAATTTCATCTTGAGTGCTTCTTTGAGACGAAGCGTGACACGGGAAACGGGCATGATCTCTCCGGTGAGACCGATCTCTCCGAGTGCCATGAGGTTCTGCGGGATAGGGGCGTCGCCTCTGACAGAGATCAGTGAGAGTGCGACAGCCAGGTCGGCGGCAGTTTCCTTCACACGGAAGCCGCCTGCCACATTGAGATATACATCTTCGGTCGAGAAAGGAATGCGTCCGCGGCGTTCCAGGACGGCAAGGAGAATGATCATGCGGTTGTAGTCATAGCCCGCCGCGATGCGGCGCGGGATGGCAAGAACCGAGTGGACGGTGAGCGCCTGGATCTCTACAAGGACAGGGCGCAGTCCCTCCATGCAGGCGACGACAGCCTGACCCGGCGTCTGGCTCGTGCGGTCACGGAGCAGGTACTTCGACGGGTCTTCGATCCCTTTGAGCCCCTGCCCCTCCATGACGAAGAGCCCGGACTCTGCGGTGGAGCCAAAACGGTTTTTCACCGTCCTCAGCACGCGGAACTGGTAGCTGCGGTCGCCTTCCAAGTAGAAGACCACATCGACCATGTGCTCCAAGATGCGCGGTCCCGCGAGATTTCCTTCCTTCGTCACGTGACCGATGATCATGACAGCGATATTCTCACTTTTCGCAAGGCGCACGAGCACGGCGGTGCAGTCGCGGATCTGCGCAGGACTTCCCATCGGGGATTCATTGGCAGAAAGATACATCGTCTGGATGGAGTCGATGACCAGCATGGATGGCTTTTCTTTCTCAGCCTCAGAGACGATGACATCCAGATTACCGCCGGAATAGACGAAGAGATCGTCATCAGCAGCGCCGAGTCTTTCGGCGCGCATCTTGATCTGCGCTTCGGACTCTTCCCCACTTGCATAAAGGACGCTCCGTCCCGCCTTTGCCATGGCGTGGCAGACCTGGAGAATCAGTGTCGACTTGCCGATCCCCGGCTCTCCGCCCCAAAGGATGACAGAACCGGGGACGACGCCGCCTCCGAGCGGACGATCGACCTCGGGCATCGAAAGCTGCATGCGTTCATGGTTTTCCAGGTTCACTTCCGAGAGTTTCTGCGGACGCTTGCCGCTGACCACCTCATGCGTCGTCCGCAGCTGCTTGGGGAGGACTTCCTCCACCGTCTCCTCGAGTGTATTCCATGAGCCGCACTGCGGGCATCGCCCCATCCATCTCACAGTTTCTGCCCCGCAGTTCGAGCAGACGAATTTGGTTCGGTTCTTGGCCATGGACGTATCTCCTTTATCATCATATCGTTCATCAGTACACTATACAATTTCTCAAAGTTAGGAGTGAGAAGTGAGGAGTGGTGGTGGCGGCTTCGCCGCAATTTTATCATTCGGCGCTTCGCGCCGCACCTTCCCCGTTGAACCTTCAGACCCCAGAGAACCCGTTGAACCCCTAAAAACACAAAAAGAGTGCAACGGGAAATGTCTACTACATTCCCATTGCACTCTTATTATATCATCTGCCTAAAGGCGATGGCATCATTCCGCGTGGAAAGTCAGCTTGCCATCCTTGGCATCCATGTGGAGGACTTTCTTCTTTTCGAGCCCCTCCTGCAGAATGAGCTCGGAGATCGGGTCTTCGACTTCTTTCTGGATGGTGCGGCGCAGCGGACGGGCACCGTATTCCACATCGGTACCATGATCGATGAGGAGCTTTTTCGCTTCTTCGCTGGCATCGAGCTTCACTTCGAAGTGCGCGAGCTTCTCGCTGACCTTGGCAAGCATCAGGTTCACGATAGAGGAAAGATCGGAAGCGGTGAGCGGATGGAAGACGATGATCTCATCGATACGGTTGATGAATTCCGGACGGAGCGTGTGTTTCACTTCATCCATCATCAACTTCTTCACATCCTCGAAGGTTTCCTTCTTCTCGCCTTTGTCCTCTGCTTTGAATCCCAGTTTCTTCATCTGGTTTTTCAAGAGGGCAGAGCCAAGGTTACTGGTCATGATGATGACAGCATTCGTGAAGTCCACGGTGCGGCCCTGACCATCGGTCAGACGACCATCATCGAGTACCTGCAGAAGGATATTGAAGAAATCCGGATGCGCCTTTTCGACTTCATCGAAGAGGATGACGCTGTACGGCGTCTTTCTCACGGCATCGGTCAGTTGGCCGCCTTCTTCATAGCCGACATATCCTGGAGGCGCGCCGACGAGACGGGACACTTCGTGTTTCTCCATGTATTCCGACATATCGAAACGAATCATATTTTTCTCACTGCCAAACATGCATTCAGCGAGCGCTCTGGCCAGCTCGGTCTTGCCGACACCGGTCGAGCCGAGGAAGAGGAAGGAACCGATCGGACGTTTCGGATCCTTCATGCCGGCACGCGCACGACGGATCGCCGTGGCAACGGCATGGACAGCCTCATCCTGACCGACCACTCTCTTATGCAGCTCTTCTTCCAGATGGAGCAGACGCTCGGAGTCGCTCTTCTTCAGATTCTGCAGCGGTACCCCCGTCCATTTAGCGACGACTTCTGCCACATCTTCTTCCGTGACTTTAAGATCATCATGATCCGCGCCCTTCCAGTCCTTCTTCATGAGGGCAATCTCACTCTGCATCTTCTTGGCAGCATCACGATACTCGGCGGCTTTTTCAAAATCCTGCGAAGCCACAGCCGCTTCCTTTTCTTTCAAAAGGGAGGCCAGCTTTTCTTCCTTCTCTTTCAGCGCATCCGGTGTCGAAGACGCTTCCATGCGGACCTTGGCGGCGGCTTCATCGATGACATCGATGGCTTTATCAGGCTGGAAACGATCCGTGATGTAACGACCGGAAAGTTCGACAGCCGCTTTCATTGCTTCATCGGTGATCTTCGCTTTATGAAAGGCTTCGTAGCGATCACGCAGCCCCTCCAAGATCTTCAGCGTATCTTCCGGTGTCGGTTCACCGACTTTGACCGGCTGGAAGCGACGTTCCAAAGCGGCATCCTTTTCGATATACTTCTTATATTCTTTCAAAGTGGTCGCACCGATGCAGCGCAGCTCCCCGCGTGCCAGAGCCGGTTTCATGATATTGGCTGCATCCATGGAGCCTTCCGACGAGCCTGCTCCCACCAGTGTATGCAGTTCATCGACGAAAAGGATCCAGTCTTTATGTTTCTTCACTTCATCAATGACTTTTTTCAGCCGTTCCTCAAATTCGCCTCTGTACTTGGTACCGGCGACGACGGAGGACATATTGAGAGAAATCACATGGCAGTCCTTCAGGATCTCCGGCACATCATGAGAAACGATCCGCTGTGCAAGCCCTTCTGCGATGGCTGTCTTGCCTACGCCCGGCTCACCGATGAGGACAGGGTTGTTCTTATTTCTGCGGGACAGGATCTGGATCACACGATTGATCTCCGTCTGACGCCCGATGACAGGGTCGATCTTGCCCTGTTTGGCTTTTTCATTGAGGTCGATGGCAAAATCACCCATCTCTCCCAGCTCTGCACTGCCTTCTCCATTTCCGTCTTCCGAAATATAGGTATCGAAGGCTTTCTGCAGCTTCTCCTGTGTCACGCCGAAATGCTCCAGAATCTGCATCGCAACGCCGCTGCCTTCCCGAAGAATGGCAAGCAGCAGATGCTCCGTGCCGACGAAGGAATTGCCAAGATCATTGGCTTCCTCCAGCGCCATTTCCAGCACCCGTTTCGTCCGCGGCGCTACATACAGCTCACGGCGAGAGAAGAAGCCGCTCCTTCCCTGCCCGGCGAGCAGCGGCTCCACAGCCTCTACGGTCACACCGAGCGAATTCAGGATCTTGCCGCCGGCCGAATCTTTTTCGTGGGCAATGCCCAAAAGCAGATGCTCGGTCCCCAAATAATCACTGCCCAGCTTCGAAGCCTCTTCTCCTGCAAATTTCCAGGCATTTTTTACACCATCTGTATATCTGTCTTCCATAGAAATCCCTCCTTTGTTTTGGGGTTTATATTAAATGAGAAATTAGAAATAAAGGTGGTATTTCAGTCACCAGTCACTCATTTCTTTCCTTCAATCGCCTTGATCTTATCTCTGACCTCGCAGGCGCGCTCGAAGTCTTCGCGATCGACGCAGCTCTTGAGCTCCTTTCTTAAGGCTTGCAGCTCCTCGCTCTCCGCCGGAGCATCCGCCTTTTCTTTGACCTTCGGTTCATTGACGGGAATTTCATTCTTCCCTTTCTGGAACGACGGACGGATGGACTCTTTGAAGCGGTTGTAGCCGTCTTCATTCTCCGGCAGCTTTTCCGGGCTGACTTCGATGAATTGTCCGCCCTGATCTTCCAGCGTGCGGGTCCCGAAGGGGTCTTCTAAGAGATGCCCAAGCATCGATCCGCCGAAGAAATGATCCAGCGGACTGTCAAAGAATCCATGTCCAAAGAAGCTCTGCTCCTTCTGGAACACATGCTCTTTCTCTGCGCACTCACTGCAGAGATGCTCCTCTTTTCTATGTCCGTTCACCACCTGCACCATATGAACGGTGGCAGGATGTGCATGACAGCGTTCACAAAGCATATTTATTCTCCTTTCAGCGCCCACTCGATGCGATGGATCATCGTCCGTCCGGCTTCCTTTCGGTGTCCTTCCGGACAATACTCCAGCATCGTGTGCGTCATCGCATACATCAGCCGATACTCACGCTCGGAAATGATGTCGTAATTCAAAAGCATCTGGAAATATCCCCGAAGACCATTTTCTATCTCCTCCTGAGATACTGGTTTGTCTTTTGCTTGATGATTTGACTTTTCATTCTGATACTGGCTCGCTGCCGCCTTCAACCGATGGTAGTAGTCCGGCACCTCCTCACGCTCGACAGGACGCAGGGAGATCTTGATATATCCACCGCTCCCCCGCCGTGACTCGACAATGAATCGATCATTGGCGGAGAATCTCGTATTGATCACATACGTCACCTGTGAAGGCGCGCACGCGAGCCGGTCGGCCACCTCTTTGCGCTTTAGCAGCAACTGGTCTGTATTTTGCTTATCCATCAGATCCAAAATGAAATTTTCTATTTTATCAGATAGCATCGTGCTATTCATATCACTCACCGCTTTCCGCTTGACCTCTTACCTTATTTCTGTAATCTATTATACATCAAATAGTCAAATAGTCAATAGCCTTTTTGATTTATTCTTTTAGGAGTTCCAGAGATCAGAGATCGGAGCTTATGTGTGACCGGCAGGCAGTCAGCAGCCAGCCGCCTCCAATCAAAAACGACAGACCCATCGGTCTGCCGTTTCCTTTTTACTCTTCTGTTTCCTCAAGATCCATCTCATGCATCACCGTCATGACGGCATCATGGGAAAACCCCCTTCGCAGGAGAAAGGAGGCTGACTTTTTGAAATCTGTCCGCAGCTTCGGGCTCATGCCCCACTTCTTTTGCAGGAGGGCGGCCGCCATCTCGATTTCTTCCTCAAACTGCAGGTGCTTCTCCGTAGCAAGCCCTTTCAGCTTCAGCTTCTGATGGATGTAGGCGTCTCCGTACTGCGCGCGGCGGCGGTAGGCTTCGAAAAGCTCATCGGCGAGATTCTCATCATTGACATATTCATAGTCTCTGAGCCGTTCCATCGCCTCTTCGATCTCTTTCTCCGTGTACTCCCGCTCTTTCAGCTTCCGTGTGAGATCCTTCTCGCTCTGGTCGCGGAACTGCAGGAGGTACACCGCCGTCTCGTAGCAGGTCCTATCCTTCGGACGAGTCCGCTTCCGAGTGTACGCCATCTTCGAAATGATCCGGTTCTACGACAAGGGTGTCACGGATGATCTTATCGATCTCCGCTTCGACATCCGGGTGTTCCTTCAAGTAACGCTTCGCTGCCTCACGCCCTTGGCTGATCCTGCTGCCTTTGTACGAGTACCATGCCCCGCTCTTCTGGATGATCTCCATATCGACCGCGATATCAAGGAGTGTGCCTTCCTTGGAGATCCCTTCCCCGTACATGATATCGAACTCAGCCACCTTGAATGGCGGAGCGACTTTGTTCTTCACGACCTTTGCTTTCGTGCGGTTGCCGATGATATCCGAACCATTCTTGATGACTTCGAGCTTGCGGATCTCGATGCGGATCGAGGAGTAGAATTTCAGCGCGCGGCCGCCGGTGGTGGTTTCCGGATTGCCGAACATCACGCCGACCTTTTCACGCAGCTGGTTGATGAAGATGACGATGGTCTTCGATTTGCTGATGATCCCCGTCAGCTTACGGAGTGCCTTGCTCATGAGGCGAGCCTGCAAGCCGACCGAAGCATCACTGATATCCCCCTCGATCTCCTGCTTCGGTACGAGGGCTGCGACCGAGTCGATGACGATCATATCGACCGCGCCGCTTCTGACCAGAGACTCTGCGATGGAGAGCGCCTGCTCGCCGCTGTCCGGCTGGGAGATCAAAAGCTCTTTCGTATCGACTCCGAGGTGATGCGCATAGACAGGGTCGAGTGCATGCTCGGCATCGATGAATGCGGTGACGCCGCCCATCTTCTGTGCTTCTGCGATCGCATGCAGTGCCAGCGTCGTTTTACCGGAGGACTCCGGCCCATAGATCTCGATGACACGGCCGCGCGGATAACCGCCGACACCGACAGCGATATCAAGGGCGAGCGAGCCCGTCGGGATGACCTCGATATCGAGCTTATCTCCCATTTCGCCAAGACGCATGATGGAGCCGGCGCCAAATTCCTTGGTGATCTGCTTCATCGCATTTTCGAGTGCCTTCTGTCTGTCCTGCTGTGCATTCATTTCTTTCGTGACTGCCATAGATACCTCCTTGAAAACCAAGTCTCAAATCGTTTTCTTATACTGCAATTATACGATACAGCAAAGGGAAAAGATAGCGAACCCCAGATTAAATCTCAAAACCGGTCTTCCCGGAATGCCTCCCAAACACTTCATCAGAGAGTCAGACGCAAAAACCCGCCGCGCTTTCCACGCGGCGGGTTTCGCAGGGATATATGTGACTGGCATCTGGCAGCCGATCCTCAAATCAAGCTCACGAGGATCCCCTCTCACCTACTTATTCTTCGGTGTCTTCTGCTTCCGGATCATTTGAGAGCACGTCGATGGAAGCGATGCGATCCCCATCCTCGAGACGCTGGAGAATGACGCCCTGCCCTGCTTTCGTCTTCTTGCTGACGATCTGGCTCGCCTTGGTCTTGATGGTGATGCCCTGTTCGGAGACGCCGACGAGCTCATCCTTGTCATCCGCTGCGACAAGGGCTACGACCTCGTAGCCGCGGCGGAAATTCCGGATGCCCTTGCCGTTTCGGCTCTGGATATGATAGGCAGAGGCCTTGTTTCTCTTCGCATTGCCGTCCGCAGAAATGGTGAAGATATCCTTATCTGCTGCGATGCATGCGCCGACGACTTCATCATCGCCAGCGAGCTTGATCCCATGGACACCGGCAGCGGCGCGGCCCATGGAGCGAACCTCGCTGTCATCCACAGAGAAGCGGATGGCCATGCCATCCTTGGTGCCAAGGATGATCTCCTCTTCACCGGTGATCGCAAGCACGGCAGCGAGGCGGTCGCCCTCATTGAGGCGGATGGAGATGAGACCGTTCTTGTTGATGTTCTTGTATTCCGCAAGCTCCGTCTTCTTCACGTAGCCTTTCTTCGTGACCATGAGGAGGTACTTCGTCCCTTCCTGGACATTGTCGAGGTCGAGAAGCTCGGTGACTCTTTCATCACGAGCCAGATTCGGAATGAAATTGATGAGCGCACTGCCGCGTGCGGTTCTCGTGGATTTCGGGAATTCCACGGCCGTCTTCATGTAGACCTTGCCCTTGTTTGTGAAGAAGAGGATGCGGTTGTGCGTGGAGGTATTCAGGATCTTCCAGACATAATCTTCGTCCTTCATCTTCATGCCGGAGACACCGCGGCCGCCCTTCTTCTGGACACGAATATCCGCAGAGTCCATGCGCTTGATGTAGTTCTGCTTCGTCAGGGTGATGGTCATCGGTTCATCCGGGATGAGGTCGGTCAGGGTGAAGTCCTCCTTCGTGGCCGATATCTGGGTGCGGCGTTCATCGCCGAAGTTTTTCTTTTCATCCTGGAGCTCGTCTTTGACGACGCCCATGATCTTTTCTCTGGAGGAGAGGAGGTCTTCGAGGTAAGCGATGGTTTCCTGCACGTCCTTATAGTCCTGTTCTAGCTTGTCTCTTTCGAGGCCTGTCAGCTTGCGCAGACGCATGTCGAGGATGGCGATGGCCTGCTTTTCCGAAAGTCCGAATTTCGACATGAGAGCCTGTTTCGCCACATCATCAGTGCGGGATTCACGGATGGTCTTGATGACTTCATCGATGTGGTCGAGCGCGATGAGGAGACCCTCCAAGATGTGCGCTTTGGCTCTGGCCTTGTCGAGTTCATACTGACTTCTTCTGGTGATGACTTCTTCCTGATGCTTCAGGTAATAGTAGAGGATCTGCTTCAGGTTCAGGATGCGCGGATGTCCATCGACCAGTGCCAGCATGATGGCGCCGAAATTCACCTGCATCTGGGTATGTTTGAAGAGATTATTCAGCATGATGTCCGGGCTGACGTCGGCACGCAGCTCGATGGCGATGCGCATGCCGCTGCGATCGGATTCATCGCGAAGGGCAGTGATGCCGTCTAAGACCTTCTGACGCTGCAGGTCGGCGATGGACTCGATGAGGCGCGCCTTGTTCACCTGATACGGGATCTCTGTCACTACGATGCGGTGTTTGCCGCGATCCATGTCTTCGATCTCCGTCTTTGCACGCACGGTGATGCTGCCGCGGCCGGTGCGGTAGGTATCCTCGATGCCCTTCACACCCTGAATGATACCGGCGGTCGGAAAATCCGGGCCTTTGATATATTTCATCAGCCCATCGATCGTGATGTCTGGATCATCGATCATGGCAGAGAGGCCATCGACCACTTCCGACAGGTTGTGCGGCGGGATATTCGTCGCCATGCCGACGGCGATGCCGTAGGAACCATTCACGAGCAGGTTCGGGATGCGGGACGGCAGGACGAGCGGTTCCTGCAGCGAGCCGTCATAGTTCGGCATGAAATCAACGGTATTCTTGTCGATGTCGCGCAGCATTTCCACGGTGATCTTCGCCATACGCATTTCCGTATAACGCATCGCAGCCGCGGAGTCGCCGTCGACAGAGCCGAAGTTCCCGTGCCCATCGACCAGCGGATAGCGCGTCGAGAAGTCCTGCGCCATGCGGACAGCGGACTCATAGACGGCGATATCGCCGTGCGGGTGATACTTACCTAAGACATCACCGACGATGCGGGCCGACTTCTTGTACGCCTTGCCCGGCAGCATCCCGGCTTCGCTCATCGCGTAGAGGATGCGGCGATGTACGGGCTTCAGGCCGTCTCGCACGTCCGGCAGCGCACGAGTCACGATGACCGACATGGCGTAGTCGATGTAGGAATTCTTCATCTGCCCTTCCAAAGGGGTATTGATGATCTTTCCTTCTTTCCATTCGATATCCATAGTGTCTCCTTGCGAAAAAAGACAGCGCCTTTCGCGCTGTAAATTAAACAATAACTTATCTTATTATAGCACAAAAACGCTCTCATAGCCATTTAAGAGCCTTTTTGCAGGATCCTTTTGAAAAGTTAAACAAAAGCAGGCTCTATGCATAGCCTATCGTCTTTGCCAGAGCATGCTATACATGGACACATCGATGGCAAGCACTTCTTTCATCACAAAAGAGCAGCCGCAGGGAAACGCCGGTTCGATCGCAGAGTCAGATGTGATCCGTGTTTCCCCTAGAGCTGCCCTCTTTATTTAGATACATATATATTATCTTCGAGCACCATGCGCCATGGGAAATTTCTTCCATACTTCGCATAGTCGATACCGATGCGTTTGGTGCGCTTCACGGGGAAATGCCCCTCTCCCTTTTCGATCCAGAGACGGTTTCCTGTGAGGTCTTCTCCATAGAAGGAGCGGTCGATCCCCATCGCCATCGTCAGGCGGCCGGGACCTCCGGTGAGAAGCCTGCCCTTCGCCCCTTTCCGTCGATGCTGCATGAGTTCTACGCCGGAAAGCGGCTCGATGGCGCGGATAAGGACGCAGCCGGGTATTCCTTCGGGCTCGCAGACGATATTGAGACAGGTATACATGCCATAAATGAGATACACGTAGGCATGACCGGGCTCGCCAAAAATCACTTTCGTCCGCGCGGTGATGCCCTTGGCAGAATGCGCGCCATCGTCTTCATGGCCGCGCCAGCATCCGCCATAGGCTTCGCACTCCACGATGCGGCCCGTAGTCAGCCCCTCCTTCGTGCGGCAGCAGAGGACAGCGCCGATGAGCTTCTTCGCCAATGTCACGGGATCGGTGTCGTAGTCGGCGCGCTCCCATTTCATTTCACATCGACCTCCATGCCCATCTCGAGGTCTTTCGTCGGATCCGTCACGACACGGTCGCCCTCAGAGAGACCATCCATGATGAGCAGGAATCCCCCTGTCTCGCTGGCGACGTCTACGGTCTTGATGTCGATGAGCCCGTCATCATTCACAACAGCGACGGAGTCCTCGCCGATCAGAGCTGTCTTGGGGATCATGTAGGAAGACATGGTCTTGCCGCTTTCGATGCGAATATTGTACTCATTCCCGATGGTGATCTCATCATCGCTGTTATCCACCTGTACCTTGTAGGTGGTGTATTTGTCGCCGTCCTCATTCGGCTGTTTTTTGAGCTCGCCATACCAGATCTCATCGCCATCCGTCATCGTGACCGTCAGCGTCTTGTCATCCTTAGCGCGTTCCATCAGCGTATCCAGTTTGGACGGGATCTCGATAGAGGCCGTCACCGGTGAATCCTGTCGGATGACGAGAGCAGGCTTGCCTGCCATGGCCATGTGCGTATCTCCGATGTAGACCTGCGAAATGATCCCGCTGATCGGCGCACGGACGGTGCAGCCGGCGATGGTCTTCTGCAGGGCTGCCAGTGCGGACGCTAGATTTCCATCCACCTGCGCCCCGCCCCCAGAGGGGGCCGGCTCAGCCACTGCGCTCCGTCCCTTGATGCGGTTATACTCTGCGCGGGTGATGATGCCCTGCTTCAGAAGCGAGGCTTCCATGCTGTTATCGATCGGCGCGCCGCCATAGCTGGCCGCAGGAGCCGAAGAAGCACTCTCGGCGATCTTCGCCTCGATCGATGCCGCCTGCGACTCATACTGAGAGGAGTCGATCCGGAAAAGGACATCGCCCGCCTCGACCGTGGTCCCGATATCAGGCAGATCGGAAAGAAGGCCGCCTGATACGGACGGAATGACCGGCGCGACATGAAGCGCTTCCGGCACCGCTTTCGTCTCCAGGGTAAATGGTTCCTGGCTGGCTTCGGCCTTCATGACATGCACGGAGGGTTTTCCGCAGCCCGAGAGAAGCAATACGGCAGAGAGCGCCCCTGCCGCCATCCAAGAGATCCATTTCTTCATCATGCGCCTTCTTTGCCAAGAATATCCGCAGCCAGCGTATCTGCGAGGGAGATCAATGCTTCGTCATCACCGGTGATGCTGCCCTTCACATGAAGCGGCTCCTCGATGATCTCACACTTCTTCCATGTGCTGACAATATCCTTCATGAGCTTGCCGGATACATTGGGCGCCCAGCTGCTGTTCCCCAGGATCGCCACTTTGCGGTTCTGGATGCCCATCGCCGTACATTCGTGAAGGAAGGCTGCCATCGCCGGATTAAGGCACATATTCATCGTAGGTGCTGCCAGTACCATGTGGCTTCTGCGGAACACTTCCGCCCACGCATCGCTCACCGGGGTCACGCAGAGATCGATGAGCTTCAGATTTCTCACACCGCGCTCGCCGAGGAGCGCCGCGAGACGAGTAGCTGCCATCGCGGTATGACCGTAAGCAGAAGCGAAGAAGATGGAAGCCGATGCATAATCCGGTGTAAATGACGCCCATTTCTTCACACGCTCTATCACATACGCCTTGTCCTTCTCCGTGCGAAGGACAGGCCCGTGAAGCGAACAGATGATGTCGATGGGAAGAGCCTCTGTCTTTTTCAAAGCGGAAAGCACCTGCATGCCGTACTTGCCCGTCGTATTTGTGTAATAGCGACGGCCTTCCACGCCATACACATCCGCATAGTCGACGGCATCGGCAAAGATGGAGCCATGGATCGCACCGAATGTCCCGAAGGCATCCGCAGAAAAGAGGACTTTGTCTGTCTCATCATAGGTAAATGTCACTTCCGGCCAGTGGACCATCGGTGCCTTGATGAAGCGGAGCTTGTGCACACCGAGATCCAGCACCATCTTTTCGTCAGAAAGGATGGTGCGATCTTTGAACGATACATGGAAGAACTGCTCGAACATTTTGATCGCCTGCGGAGAAGCGATGATCTTCGCCTGGGGATGTGCCTCTGCGAGTGCCAGAAGCGAACCGCTGTGATCCGGCTCCATGTGATTGATGATGATGTAGTCAAGCGCACGGCCTTTCAGAAGGTAGGAAAGGTTATCCATGAAAATGTCCCGGCATGTATTGTCGATCCCATCCAGGACACAGGTCTTTTCATCATCGATAAAGTAGGTGTTATAGGAAATCCCCTGCGGGAGCGGTACCAGATTATCAAAGCGAGGCGTCACGAAATCGTTTGCGCCGATCCAGTAAATGCTGTCCGTCACTTTCTGTTCATTGTGCATCATAACAAGACTCCTTTGGAAATACGAATAGATATGTATCATTATAGCATTCATGGGAAGAAGACTAAAGGCTCAACGGCTTCAATGGGTTCTAAGGGGTTGGTGCGGCGCTTTTCGTCATCCTGAGCGGAGAAAAAAGCTGTATGTTAGGGAAACGATTATCTGAATAATGGCAGCTGAGTCGAAGGATCTAAGCGCCGCGAAGTATACATATGGAAACGCTGATTAAATCGCAGAGTCAGATTTTACAATACTTTTTATACATGACTTCGTCATAGCCTTCCTTAATTAGCTCGCTATTCGCGTCAGGTTATTCCTCGTCATGTATAAAAATTCAAGAGTAAAATCTGACAACGATTTAATCAGTGTTTCCATAGAGCGATGCCCGAAGTTGAAATCACGAGTCACTCATCCCTGCTTTCACACATCCATCGTTTATCGGTCTGCAAGGAAGATTTCTCGGCAACGCTTTCAATGACGATACGGGAGTCTGATGTCTTCTAGTCACTAGTCACCAGTCAAAAAAAGCACCTGCCTTCGCAGATGCTCACATGTTCTTTTCCAATTTGGCAAGGATCCGGCTGGTAACGACCGTCAGAAAGAGATAGATGACGGCTGTCGTGATGAACGTCTCCCACACGCGATAGTACTGTGCATTCGCTGCATTCGCCCAGTACATGAGCTCCGGCGTCGCGATGACGGAGGCGAGAGACGAGTCCTTGATCAGGCTCACGAAGGAATTGCCCAGTGCCGGTACGACCGACTTCAGCGCCTGCGGCAGAATGACATATCGCATGCTCTGCCATGCGGAAAGCCCCAGCGCACTGGCGGCCTCCCCCTGCCCTATATCGACGGACTGGATGCCCGCACGGATCGTTTCCGCAATGTATGCCCCCGCATTGATGGAAAGCGCGAGTGCGGCCGAAAGGACACCGTCCGGCTTCTTCATGAAAAGAGGTACGATGCCGAAGTAGGTGATCAGCAGTTGCAGGAGGAGCGGCGTCCCGCGTATGCTTTCGATGAAGAGCAGCGCGGGGAAAGACAGGCATTTCTTTTTAGAAATCCGCGAAAGTGCCAGCACGAGCCCCAGCAGAAATCCACAGAGGATCGCGATCACGGAGAGCTTGATCGTGAGCCATGTGCCGGATAAGAAAAACGGCGCATATTCCTGAATGATAGAAAATTTGAAATCAGACATGATTAGCCTCAGAATCATAAAATGATGCGTTCCGGATCAGCGGTTCCCCAGTTTTTCCAGCGTCTCCTCATCGACTTTCGTCTTGAACCACTTTTCATAGATCTTTCCATAGGTACCGTCAGCGATCATGTCCTTGAGCGCCTTATCGATCTTGCTCTTGAGCTCTGCGCCCGTATCCTTCGGATACAGGATACCGAAGAACTCAGGCGTGAAGGCTTCATCATCATAGACGATCGAAAGATGCGCCTCGGGGTACTGCGCCTGGATGGACTTCACGGACGTCTCATCACCGACCAGTGCATCGACCTGCCCGCCGATCAGCATCTGGATGGACATCGGCGTCTTCTTGATGGATGGATGATTCTTTCCGAGAAGCTTTTCCAGTGCCTCCTGCCCCGTCGAGCCGTTCTGCACAGCGATCTCTTTGCCGTCCATCAGATCCTTCGCACTGTGGATATCCACCCCTTCCCGCACCAGGATCGCCTGCCGGGAGAGGAAATACGGCACCGAAAAGAGATAGGACGCCTCTCTATCCTTCGTGACGGTGACACCGGAAATCGCCATGTCCGTCTGATGTGAGCGGATCTGCTCAAAGAGCGCTTCCCAGCCCGCATCGGTGAGATCCATCGTAAGCCCGGCGCGCTTCACCGCTTCTCGTGCGAGGTCCACGTCAAATCCGACGATCTTGCCATTCTCCATGTACTCGAAGGGATTCCAGTTCGCATGAGTCACGACATGGATCTCATTTTTCGTCTGCTTCGGCGCGTCTCCTCCGCAGCCCGTCATGAGAAAACAGCCTGCCGCGAGAAGCATTGCCCCTGTTATAATGATTTTTTTCATTGTTCTTCTCCTACTTATTTCATGGGATACCATGGAAGAATTTTACGCCTGCCAAAAAGGTTTTATTCAGCATGCCTCTTTGATATTCCCATTATACGACCGCGAGCATTTCAATACAAGTTGTTTCGTATTTATTTTATAAAACTCTAAGCAAATACTGATTCAATCGTTATCAGATGTCATCCGTGTTTTCCTTAGTCTCCAACAAAAAGGCGATGTGAAATAACGATCCTCTCATTTTCGCGTTCCATCTGCTGCGGGGGACTTGTAGCTCTCATAGGAGTGACCGGGAAACCTTATCCCAACTGTCTTTCATGCCATAGTCACCCTATCCGCCCCTTTCGGGCACCTTCCCCTCTAGGGGAAGGCCATTAAGTTAAGGAAATCGTTAACTACGTAACGTCTTGCTTCCCCCTTTTGGAGAAGTGCCGAAGGCAATAGGGGCATGCTAGCTGTATAGCGTGCTATGTTGAATAGTCCGATGCTATCGATATTTCAACACTTTCATGCAATACCGCTATGTAGCCCCCTCACCCCTTCGGGGAGCTCCCCCGATGGGGAGCCAAGAACGTTCTGCCGCTTAACTTAATGGCATTGCCCTAGAGGGGAAGGCTGCGATACGAGAATACCATCTTCTAAAAAAAAGGCGACGAAGCCGCCACGAGAGCCCTGAACCTTGAACCCTGAACCAAATGAAAGCAAAGTAAAAAGGAGCTGTGAAGAAATGAGGATTCATTTCTTCACAGCTCCTATCCCCCTGATCGTACCTAAGGGATGTAGGCCCGGGTCGCATGGCCTAAGATACATAAATGCAGATCCGTCAGAAGAGACAGACCGATCGGAAGCACCCTTCTGTTTTCTGTAAATATATCGACCTCGGCTTCTTTGATGTCCTGCACCAGAGAAGCGAGTTTTTCTTCAGCACGTTCCCAGAAAGCAAGCAGCTCCTTCGCCTGCTTTACATTAGAAGCCACTACGGCATGGACAGCAGCAGGACGCGTGATCTTTCTATGCATAAAGAAAGCAAAGGCCGGCAGGGCCTCTCCATCCATGACGCGCTCCACATAGACGAGGCGCAGGATCATCAGCATGGCCGAGCAGCCGACACCGAAGACCAGCCCGAGCCAGTAGGAGTCTGCCCCGAGACCGACCACATGGTCGAGGAAAAGGCTCATCGGGAAGCAGCCGCCCCAGTACGCAATGACCATCAGAACAAAGGAGACACGCGTATCCTTGAGACCGCGGAGGATCCCCTGGATCGGGGTAGAGATCGCATCAAAGAGCTGCCAGCCTGCACTATAGATCAGGAACTGTCCGGCAATGGAAGCGACGATCGCATCGCTCGTATACATATTTCCGATGGAAGAGCGGAGAAGCACCGTCATCGCAGCCGTCATCGCTGCTCCGGAGAGGGCCACGACAAAGCCGGCCTTCTTGTAGCGGCGAGCGAGCGGGATATCATGCGCGCCGACAGCTGTCGCGATGAGGATGGTGAGTGCCATCGAGCAGGAGACGGGCAGCATGTAGACGAGAGAAGCAAAGTTATCCGCGATCTGGTAGGCGGCCAGCGTGTCCGTACCATAACGGGCAAGGAATACGATGATCAGACTGAAAAGGCTCATTTCCATAAAAATGGAAAGTCCGCTCGGCACACCGACGATCAGGTACTCCTTGATGTCGGAATGCTTCACGAGGATCGAATGGAAGATCTCATGCCCCTTGAGTGCAGAGGACTTCAGTACGACGATAAGGAAAAGAGCCAAAAGGAAACCATAGGTCAGCATCGTCGCAAGGCCGGCACCGATCCCGCCCAGACGCGGCAGACCGAAATGCCCATAGATGAAAAGATAGTTGAATACCGCATTGACCGGCGGCGCCATCAGGAAGAGCTTCATGGAAGTCGACGTCGAGCCTGCCGTATCCGTCAGACAGCGAAGGGGGACGATCATGGAAATGAAGAAGACCACGCCCACCATCGTCATGAGATAGTAGCGCGCCACATATGCCACTTCCGCTTCCAGCGTGAGCGACGTCAGAAGGTCATCGATGAAAAGTACATAGGCTGCCCCGAACAGGAAGGAGATCACAAGCCCGATCAGAAGTCCTGCGCGGACCACATAAGGAAGTCCTTCCGGCTTCTTTTCACCAAGAAGCGTCGCCATGAGCGGCGTTCCCGCCATGAGCAGCCCCACGATGGAAGCCAAAAGCGGATAGAAAAGTCCCGCGCCCACCGATACGCCTGCGAGGTCATCGCTTCCGGCATGCCCCGCCATGGTCGTATTGATAAAAGTGATGCCCGCTGTCGAGATCTGCGCGACCAAGATCGGCAGCATCACGGATAATAATTTCTTTATATCTTCGATTAAGGAGTACATCAAAGCTCACTCTCCAGAGATTTCATCAAAAAAAGACGCCCTGCGGCGTCTCTTTTCACTGTCAGAAAAGGATCCTCTGGCGCATTCAAAAGCCAAAGGCAGGCACGATATCCGCGCCCCACCGCCGCATGAAATAGAAAGAAGCGACCCCATGAGGCAACGCTTCCGGTACGGCTGCTACTTTTCCGATCCTTTTTCACTCTTTCAAGCCAAGCAATAAACAGGTACGCAAAAAGATCAGAGAGTAGCAGATGCTCTCCATCCCCCCGCACCGATGAAACCTCTGAAGAAAGAGGCAAAACGAGACAGGATCCGTTTGAAATTGGCATTGACACGGCACGGCACCAGAAGGTTCGCACCTTCTACATAGAAATAGGCCATGTAAAAGAGCAGGTACATGCTGCTGTACATCGTGAGATCTATCAGTTCATCGATCCCCATCATCGTTCTCGCCTCCTTTTATTTTTCTACTATAAAAAGCCCATCGGAAATGGACTTTTCAAAACTCTTGTGAGAAAAAGCAAAGTTTCCAAAATGCAAGCCTGCATTTGTATATTTTATGCTTTTTGGTTTATGGTATTTTTGATACCTCTGTATAAATTATATCATTAGCTGAAAGAAAAAGCAAATGAGGGGAAAATGGTGACTAGTGACTGGTGACTAGTGACTGGTATTTCGATTTGTCACCTTCTGGACTTAGTGAGAAGTGCTGGTCATCAGTCGCTCGAGGCGCCGAATCCCTAGCCATTCCTCCCCAATCCCTTCTTTCAAACGTTATGTTCGCAGTAAAAACGCAAAACAAAACGGTCTGCCTGGACGTTGGCAGACCGTTTTGTTTTTAAAGGATGATAGTAAAGGAAGATATTATAGCATGGCGGAAGGTGTTATTTTTATTCTTGGTTTCCGCCGGATCGACAGATGAGTGACAGATTCTCACGCAGCGTTCTTACGCCGCCCCTTTGGCTGCGCTGGCAGCTTCGTTATCCGATTTTGCTTTCTTCAGGTCAAAGCGATAGGAGGCGAAGCCGTAGAGTGTCCAGCCGAGGAAGGTCACCAGAGCGCCGTAGGTCATAGCATCGAAGCCGGATACATAGCATGCATACAAACTGTAGATGGAGGCAACGAATGCGACGAATTTCGTCTTGGAAAGCTCGCTGCCTTCGTGACCGGCTGCTTTCATGATGATGCCCGAGCCCATCATATTCACCGCAGTGAGGATGGTCAGCTGAAGAACGCTCATTTTATTTGCACTTTTGCTCTTGATGATCCCCTTATGTATTTGTCTGTGTCTCATTGATGGCGAGGGGAGCGATGCTTCCCTCTCTCCTTGTCGTCAACGAAGCGTTGCTTTATTTTTCAAATTCTTTCTTCAGAACATAGCCGTAAGCATGTTTCAGCCCGTCTTCACCGGTCTGTACATAGACGCCCTGGATTTCAGGAGCGAAGCCCGGGAGCTGGTTGATGCCTTCGACAAGGTCTAAGAAGTAAGTGACTGCGGTCTTGGACCAACGTTCACCCGGATGTACGCAGAGAACGCCTGGCGGATATGGAAGAGCGCCTTCAAGAGCGATGCGGCCTTCCGCTTCGGTGAGGTCGACGAGGTCGCCGTGGCCTCTCATGTATTCGAACTGTGCTTCCTGCGGATTCATCACATATTCAGGGAAGTAGTCAGCGAGGAAGAGCTGCTTCTGCAGGGTGGATACTTTGCGGTCTTTGTAGAAATCATGCATTTCCTGGCACAGACGGCGGATGGTGTATCCTCTGTATTTTTCTTCGTATGCGTTGTAAATGGACGGGAGTACTTCAGACATCGGAGCATCTTCGTCGATGAGCTGTTCGAAGCGGATGAGTTTCGCTACGAGGTCATCCATCTTGGTCGCGCTTTCTGCCGGAGTCATCAGGAAGAGGATGTCATTCAGGTCGCATTTTTCCGGAATGATGCCGTTTTCACGCAGGTAGTTTGCGAGAATGTTGCCCGGGATACCGAATTTTTCATAGCCGCCATTTTCTACGTCGATGCCTTCGGTCACGAACTGCAGCTTCATCGGATCGATGAAGTACTGGCCCTTGCCGTAGCCATCGAAGCCATGCCATTTAGCGCCCGGTTCGAATGCCCAGTAATCCATGTCATTTGCCATCTGTTCGGTATTGCCCTCTTCCCACTTCTTGCCGTGGACCATCGGCGGTACGAGCGGACGGATGTAGTGGCAGTTGCGGAGCACCTGTTTTCTGGTCTCGATCACGGTCTTTACAGCGTCGACCCAGAGCTTCTTGCCGCCTTCGCCTTCATGCATCTTCGCATTGACATCGAGCGCCGCGAAGAGCTGGTAGAGCGGAGAGGTGGATGCATGCATCATGAATGCGTTGTTCACGCGCTTATGCGGTACGTAGCGATCCTGACCCTTGATGTGGGAGTCTTTCTTGTGGATCTGGGAGGTCATGGAGAAACCAGCCTGCTGTTTGTGGACGGACTGGCTGACGAAGATGCCCGGATCTTCTGGTCCGAGGTCGAGCAGCAGCGGGCTGCAGTCCTTCATCATCGGGATGAACTGTTCGTAGCCGACCCAAGCGGAGTCGAAGAAGATGTAATCGCAGAGGTGACCGATCTTATCTACGACCTGACGGGCATTGTAGATGCAGCCGTCGTAGGTGCCGAGCTGGATGACGGCAAGACGGATCGGGCGCTTTGCCTGTGCTTTCACCGGATCTTTTTCAGTGACGAGTTTTCTGATATAGTCTTCATCGAAGCAGTGTTCCGGGATACCGCCGATGGAGCCGAACGCATTTCTTGCGGTTTCCAGATAGACCGGGGTCGCACCTGCCAGAACCAGTGCTCCATGGTCGATGGATTTATGGTTATTTCTATCGAAGAGAACGATATCGCCCGGTGTCAGGACTGCATTCAGAACCACCTTGTTCGAAGTGGAGGTGCCGTTCAATACGAAGTAGGTCTTGTCTGCATTGTATACGCGGGCTGCGTGTTTCTGTGCTGCCAGTGCCGGACCTTCATGGATCAGAAGGTCACCCATCGCTACGTCAGCGTTGCAGAGGTCAGCGCGGAAGGTATTCTCGCCGAAGAATTCATAGAATGCACGGCCTGCCGGATGCTTGCGGAAGAAAGCACCGCCCTGGTGGCCTGGGCAGTCGAACTGGGAGTAGCCATTTTCGACATATTTCTTGAGGTCACGGAAGAATGGCGGCAGCACATCTTCTTCATAGTGAGCCGCAGCGCTCTCGATCTGGCGAGCGTAGAAATCATGGTCGGTCTCATTGAGATCCATGACGCGGTATACCTTGGAAAGCAGTGCGTCTTCTGTCAGACCTTCGCCGGTCTTAATCATCAGTACCGGGATCTTGAAAGCGGCAATCATTCCCTTTTCAAGGACATCCTTGTCCTGATCCGTAATAACAACAGCAGCTACATCCGTGAAATCAGTGCAGGCGAGGTCAGCCTGCTCGCGGCCGGTGATAGCGCCGAAGATTTCCAGAGCTTTGTCAGTATAAGCGATCTTTAACTTTTTCATGAGTAAATCCTCCATTTTTTTATCACTCTATGTCTCGAACTGTGCACGTTGTCCGGATGATTGCTTCATCTGTATACATCTTACTTGAAATTCTCTATTTCTTCCAATACTGAAACAGGCCGAAACGAAGAGAATTCACATTCCTATCACAAAAGGCATGGTGATGGGAGTGTATCCCCTATATCATAACAATTTTGATATAAGACGAAGTGGCTGGTGACTAGGAATTAGACTAAGAGGCTTAGAGACTTGCAGACATCAGATACCAGAAGTCTGATACCTGATGTCTCCCAGTCTCTTAGTCTCCTTCATCAGAAGTACAAACAGCCATACAAAAGCATGATTGTTCCTTTCATAACAGACTTGTTATGAAAAGCAAAAAGCCGCCGGAAACGGTTTCGTTTCCGGCGGCTTTGCCGGTATCATTCCATGGGATAGGTACTGTTTGCCGTAAAGCGGACATACTCCCAGAAGTGATCAATGAGGACTATCCGTCTCCCTATGTAAAACCGTTATTGGCTCATATTTTAGAGGGCATTGGCAGTGTGGGAACATCCCCTATGGCGTCATCCTTCCCCGCGATCAGGTAGAAGACATGGCTGTTCGTCCCTTTGCCTATGCGCGTATAATAAATATATCCATTGGTTGAAAGAAAGGATGATTCTCATGACAGAAGAAATCAGAAACACACTCACCGGAGAAGTAAAGAAGCTCATCGCGGCTCCCTCTGCTTGCCCGGAAGCAAAGGCCGCTTGTGAAAAGTGGCTCGCTGCAGCCGGCACCGCTGACGAAGAAGCAGCCACGGCTATTCTGAAAAAGGAAGCCGAAGCAGACATCATGCCGATCGATGGACTGATCGGCTTTGCCGGCTCTGACGCCGGCAAAGCACTCTTCGGGGAGGAAAGAGCCGCTGCCATCCTCGCTCATGCGAAGGACATCAAGGAAAAGGGCGCTCGCTTCTGCGACTGCCCGGCCTGCAGCGCCTGCGCCGAGATCATAGGTACATTGAAATAATGGATCAGTAAAAAGAAAAAACAAGTGCGGCTCTCTATCCATTGCCTTTCGTAAGGAAATGCTGCTTTCCTCGCATTTTGTTTCCCTTAAGGAAACGCTGATTAAATCGCAGAATCGGATTTCATATGGATTTTTGTACATAGTGTCGTCGACATTCTCCTTAAATAGCTCGCTATTCGCGCCCTCTGTCTCCTCGCTCTGTATAAAAATCCAAGAATGAAATCCGATAACGAATGAATCAGTGTTTCCTTAGTAAAAAACTGTGGGCTTTCATTCGCAGGCTCGCAGTTTTTTATTTCCCATCCTCCTCAGATATGCTATGATAAGAAAATCGGCTGTTTTCAGAAAGCAGAATCCACCAAAGCAATTTCTCATCATCAGTCACTAAGGAGCTACCCATGGAAACATTTCTTCAATATGCTGTCATCTGCCCGCTGGTCATGCTTGCGGGCTTCGTCGATGCCATCGCTGGAGGAGGCGGGCTGATCTCCCTGCCGGGCTACCTGCTCTCCGGACTTCCCGTCCATAACGCCATTGCGACAAATAAGATGAGCTCGACGATGGGGACAGTACTTGCGACATTCAAATTTGCCAAAAGCGGCTTCATCCCTTGGAAGCTCTCGCTCTCCTGCGTAGTCTGCGCCTTCGCCGGTTCCTCGCTGGGCGCGAATCTTGCTCTCCTGATGGATGCGAAGATCTTCATGATCTTCATGCTGATCGTTCTCCCTGCGACAGGGCTATACCTCACGCGCGGCAATGTACTGGTCACAGAGAAATCGCCGTACACGTATAAGAAAACGGTCATCCTCAGCATGGTGACTGCCCTCTTCCTCGGCGTGTATGATGGCTTCTACGGCCCCGGCACCGGCACCTTCCTGCTGCTGCTTCTGACGGGCATCGCACATCTTCCTCTGAAAGAGGCGAACGGCGTGACGAAGGTCATCAATTCGACGACGAATATCGCTGCGCTCTGCATCTTCCTCCTCCATGGCAAGGTACTCTTCCCCTTGGGCATCATCGCCGGCCTCTTCGGAATGGCAGGCAACTATCTGGGTGCGCTCTACTTTGAAAAGGGCGGCGCGCGCAATGTGAAGCCGATCATTCTTCTGGTCCTTTCGATCTTCTTCTGCAAGATCGTGTATGAAATGTATATCAAGTAAAAAAGGCGATGTGAATAACGATCATCTCATTTTTGCGTTCCATCTGCCGCGGGGGACTTGCAGCTCTCATAGGAGTGACCGGGAAACCTTATTCCAGCTGTCTTTCATGCCATAGCCACCCTATCCGCCCCTTTCGGGCACCTTCCCCTCGAGGGGAAGGCTGCGATACGAGGATAGCATCTTCTAAAAAAAGACGGCGAAGCCGCCACGAGAGCCCTGAACCCTGAACCAAATGAAAGCAAAGTAAAAAGGAGCTGTGAAGAAATGAAGATTCATTTCTTCACAGCCCCTTTTTTCTCCGTCAATCGCTGTATTTTACCTATGACGGAGAAGAAGGAAGAGGCGGATGCAGGAAGCGGTGTCTATTCCTGCTGCCGTCCACGCAAAAAGCACGCTCCTTTCGGAGCATGCTTTTTATTTGGCAAAGGTTATTCGCCCATTTCGGTGAGGACATGTGCGCAGCGAGCGCAGACGCCCGGATGCTTCGGATCGGCATCCACATCCGCCGAGCGCTTCCAGCAGCGTTCGCACTTGGCGAGCGTGCAGACAGCGACAGATGCTTTCACCGTGCCTTCTTCATTCGAAGCAGCATTTTCCGGAGCCGTTGCTGTACCTTCTACGATGTGCGTCTGGGACACGAGGAGGAAGTCTGCGAGTTCTTTTTCCATCGCTTTGACGATGTCATAGGCTTCGCCGTCCGCATAAACGGTGACTTCCGCATCGAGCGGATGGCCGATGACCTTCGCCTGACGGGCTTCTTCGAGTGCCTTCATAGCGACGCTTCTCACAGCGAGGCGCTTCTTCCATTTTTCATCGAGTTCTTTGTCAAGGTATGCTTCATTGACCTTCGGCATATCGGACATATGGACAGACCATTCTCTTTCTTCCTTATTTGGAAGAGCCTGCCATACTTCTTCGGAGGTGAAGCAGAGGACCGGAGCGACAAGGCGGACCAGCGTAGTCAGGATCTCATACATCGCGGTCTGTGCGCTTCTTCTCAGCTTGGAATCAGCCTTTTCCGTATAGAGGCGGTCTTTCAGGATATCGAGATAGATCGCAGAGAGATCGACCGTGCAGAAGTTGTGGACAGCGTGGTACATGACATGGAATTCATAGTCATCATAGGCTTTGAGGACAGTCTCCTTGACCTGTTCCATGCGCAGCAGTGCCCAGCGGTCGAGTTCTTCCATATCTGCGTAAGCGACGGAGTCGGTCTTCGGATCGAAGTCGGACAGATTGCCGAGCAGGTAGCGGAATGTATTTCTGATCTTTCTGTAGACGTCGCTCATGGACTTCACGATCTTGTCAGACAGACGGACATCGCCCTGGTAGTCGACAGAGGAGATCCAGAGTCTCATGACATCAGCGCCGTATTTGTTGATGACATCCTGCGGAGCGACGACATTGCCGACGGACTTACTCATCTTTCTGCCTTCGCCGTCCATGGTGAAGCCATGGGTGAGGACGGCCTTGTATGGCGCATGACCATTGACAGCGACAGAAGTCAGAAGAGAGGAGTGGAACCAGCCGCGGTGCTGGTCAGAGCCTTCGAGATAGAGATCGCACGGATAGGACATATCCTTCCAGGACTCTTCATGCGGATAGCGGAGGACGCCGTTCCATGTGGAGCCGGAGTCGAACCATACGTCCATGATGTCTTTTTCTTTATGGAAATGTGTGCCGCCGCAGTGCGGGCATTTGAATCCTTCCGGCAGAAGTTCTTCTGCGGAATGCGCCCACCATGCATCGGTGCCCTCTTTTTCGACGATCTCTTCGACCTTCTTCATGGTTTCCGGCGTGATGATCCACTTGCCGCAGTCATCGCAGTAGAAAGCCGGGATCGGAACGCCCCAAGAGCGCTGGCGGGAGATACACCAGTCCTGACGATCACGGATCATGTTGTAGAGACGGTCATGACCCCAGGATGGGATGAAACGGGTGTCATCGACGGCTTTCAGTGCCTTGTCGCGGAAATCATTGATGGAAGCGAACCACTGATCGGTCGCTCTGTAGATGACCGGCTGCTTGCAGCGCCAGCAGTGCGCGTACTGATGGTGCAGGGATTTCTTGCCAAGGAGTCTGCCTTCATGCGCAAGAGTAGAGATCACCGGGCCTTCCGCTTCCCAGATGGTCTTACCGACGAGGAATTCGCCGGCTTCTGCCGTCATGTGGCCTTTTTCATCGACCGGGCAGACGATCGGCTGGTGGAGCTTGCCGGCATTTTCATAGGTCTTGTAGACTTCGAAGTCGTCGACGCCGTGTCCCGGTGCGGTATGAACGCAGCCGGTGCCGGCATCCAGCGTGACATGGTTGCCTTCCAGAACATAGATGGTGCGGTCGCCGTAGGTTTCCGGAGCGAAATGAGCCAACGGGTGTTCGAATTTCGCAAGGTCAAGTTCAGAGCCCAGCATTTCACGGCCGACAAATTCATAGTCTTCGACTTTGCAGTCGGAAAGGGATACCGGAGCGAGCTCCTTATTCATGAGGTAGTATTCATCAGCAGCCTTGTTGTGTACCCAGACATAGGTGAATTTCGGATTCACGCTGATGTAGCAGGAAGCCGGGATGGTCCACGGGGTGGTGGTCCAGATGACGGCAAAGACCTTGCTCGGATCTACGCCTTCCGGCTGGAGGCCATGGACGTCGATCATCGGGTATTTGACATAGATGGACGGAGACTTTCTGTCCTTGTATTCGATCTCTGCTTCGGCCAGTGCCGTCTCGCAGTGGGTGCACCAGTAAACGGCCTTCTTGCCCTTGTAGATGTAGCCCTTGTTCGCCATTTCGCCGAAAACTTCCAGTTCCTTCGCTTCCAGATGCGGGTCGAAGGTGACATAGCGATGTGCGAAATCGCCGACAACGCCCATACGGATGAAGTCTTCCTTCTGGATCTCGATCCATTTCTTCGCGTAAGCGAGACACTTCTTGCGCAGTTCCAGCGGGGTCATGTTCGCGCGATCTTCGCCGGAGTCCTTGAGTACGGCGTATTCGATCGGCAGGCCATGGGTATCCCAGCCCGGTACATAGATGGCTTCATTGCCAGCCATGTGGTGGTATCTGACGATGATATCCTTCAGTGTCTTATTCAGCGCATGACCGATGTGGATCTTGCCGTTTGCATAAGGCGGGCCATCGTGCAGTACGAAGGTCGGTGCGCCTTCCTTTTTTCTCTTTTCGATTCTCTTTTCATACAAATGATTCTGCTGCCAGAATTCTACGAAGCCCGGTTCCTTTTTCGGAAGGTTGCCGCGCATCGGGAATTCAGTTTCCGGTAAGTGCAGGGTCTTGCTGTAGTCCATGACGAATTTCCTCCTGGGGTCATACAAATGACCAAAATAAAAAATTCCCGCCCGATAAGGGGCGAGAATTGATTTCCCGTGGTACCACCCTCATGACCTTATGGCCACTCGGTACAATTAACGATGTCCCGTCGGGGCTTTTCTTCCCCGCAGCTCTGAAGTGATCCATCCGCAGCCCCAACGCTCTCCTCCCACCATCGGAAAGCTCTCTGTGCATGAGGTCCATGCGAAACGTCTTCATCCTTGCCTTTACATAACTTTTGTTATTATAGGCTGATTGGAAAGGCAAGTCAAGAGGGAGTTTGAGGGTTCAGGGTTAGCCCGTAGGACGTACTGCCCTTTGATTGTGGATGAAAGTTCTGCTCAAATGAGAAATTAGGAATGAGGAATTAGGAATGAAGGTGGCGGCTTCGCCGCAAATATATATAGGCGATGCCCTAAAGTGGTATTCAAGTCACCAGTCACTAGTCACTTGAGCCGTCTAATCCCTAGCCACTTATCCCTGCTTTCAAACTTCAGGTTTTAGGGTTATCCCCGGCGCGGTGCCCCATTGACTGCAGGCGAAAGAGGGGCGCGGGTTCTATGGGTTCTATGGGTTCAACAGGTTCAACGGGGACGGTGCGGCGCATAAAAACAGGAAAGCGCCGCGAAGTTTGGTAGCGCTTCGCGCATATCGTCATCTCGAGCGAAGCCTGCAGATCTTCCTTGCAGAACAGTCAACGTGCTAAATGCGCTACTTCAATCACTGCTTGCTTCTAATCCCTAGCCGCTTATCCCAGCTTTCAAACTTCAGAGTTCAGGGTTAGCCCCTCGGGCGTGTTGCCCTTTGATTGCGTACGAAAGAGGTTCAGCGGGTTCTACGGGTTCAAAGGGGGTGGTGCGGCGCTTTTCGTCATCCTGAGCGGAGAAAAAAGCTGTATGTTAGGGAAACAATTATCTGAATAATGGCAGCTGAGTCGAAGGATCTAATCGCCGCAGAGTATAAATAGAGCAATGCCCGAAAGTCTGCGGATAGCAGGTTTCCAGTTTTGATCTTTCTAATCATTGCCCACCTAACCGCGAATGACAAAGATTTCTCGCTTTCGCTCGAAATGACGATACGAGAGTCTCCTAGTCACTAGTCTAATCCCTCATCCCTGCTTTCAACCGTGAACCCATCCACCTGAACCCGGAACTTTTTCATTCAAAAAAGGAGAGCTTCGCGCGCCGTCCTCTCACCCACGGGTGATTCGCACGGCGGTGGTGGATGCGGCGGCGCGCCCAAGGTGAGATCTCGCGGCGCAGGACGCCGCCGATCTCCTCTTTATGAAGTCCGTCTACCGAAGACGCCGGCTCAGTCTTTTTTAGGAGCTTCCTGAGCGGTGCCACCAGTTTCTTCAGCTGTTCCAGGATTTTCACCGGGATTTCCTTCTTTCTTGGCTTCTGCCTGCTTCTTGGCTGCGCGTTCTTCGATCTTGGCCTTGTATTCGCTGGCGGTCTGCTTGAGGCTTTCTTTCGCTTCTGCGGCCCTGGCCTGGGCGGCTTCTTTGTATTCTGCCGCCTGCGTTTTTACTTTTTCAGAAAATTCCTGAGCAGAGGCTTTCGCCATTTCTGCCTGCTCTTCCGCCTGCTTTCTGAATTCTTCGGCCTGGATCTTCAGCTTGTTCGCCTGGATCTTCGCTTCCTGCATCTGGACGCGTGCCTGCGCTTTCAGTTTTTCGGACTTGAGCTTCATCTGCTGGGACTGGACTTCGGACTGGCGCTTCATCTCTTCCCGCTTCTGCTGGAGCACTTCCATCTGGTCCTTGGCCTGCGCTTTCACATCCTCCGCCTTCTTCGCCGCATCCTTCTTGAATTCTCTCGACTTGATGCGCGCGATAGCCTGCAGATCCTTGGCGGCCTTTTCTGCCGTTTCCTGTGCGATCTCCGAAGCACCGAGTGCGGTGTACTTCGCCTTCTCGATCTGTTCATCGGTCACGCCGACTTTTTTAAGGGCAGAGAGGAATTTATCGCCGAGCACCGTGACGGATTCCGAAAGCTGATCGGCCAGTTCATTCATCTTGGCATGTGCCTTTTCCGGGTACACGTCCTCCCAATTCTTTTTCAGTTCCTTGGTGAAATCCCTCTTCTCATCTCCGAGCGGTTCGTCTTTCTTCGGATTTTCTTCGAGTTCCTTTTCTTCAGACGCTGCCAGCGCCTTTTCTTCTTCAAAAACAGCGCGGTACGGGCGGGTATCGTCCGGCATGCCGTCCTTGATCCAGCGCTGCGCGGCCTTGCCGACGCCATAGGTGACGGTGACGCCGATCGGGATCTGCATGATGGAGATCGGGATCAGTGTCGCAAGCGTCGTACCGATGACCGTCCCGCCAAGCGAACCGATGAAGGAAAGGATCGCGGTCTGGTTCACTTCGACATCATACACCTTTGCGACCTTCGCGATCATGTAGACTTCATTAGCGACCAGAGCGACCGTCCCGAGGACAGGAGCCGCCACGATCACGCCGGCGCGTCCTGCCGCCCAGCGGATGAGGCTCTCGGCTTCTTCATCCCGGTTATCAATGATGCGGATCTCTACATCAGCTTCCGGAGAGTCGACATGGGCTTCTTCCTTTGCGCGGGCGATTGCCGGTACTTCAGCGGCTTTCTTCTCTGCCGGCAGCTGCGATTCCTTCACGACAGGAGCATTCTCTTGACGGACAACCGGTGTCTTTTCCATTTCTTCACTCATAAGTCCCTCCTTCTCCGGCCTTCCCGGATTTTCAGGTTTAATTTACAAGGATCAGGCTGTCTTTATTATAACGTATTTCTCTGGGAGTGGGTAGTAGGAAGGTTCGGGGTTAGCCCTTGGGCGGGGCGTCCTTTGATTGTGGATGAAAGCTTTGCTAGAATGAGAAATTAGAAATGGTGGTGCGGCGCAAAAATAATGAAGCGCCGCAGAATTTTGATAGCGCTTCGCGCCGTCATCATCGGAAGCGCAACCGAGAGTCTTTCTTGCACTACTGTCAGTATCACATAGACACCGGTACGGAAACAACGCCTTGGTGCTACGTATTTCTGCTTTCACACATTCTTCGTTTAGCGGTCTGCAAGAAAGATTTCTCGCTTCGCTCGAAATGACGATATGGTAGTCTGATGTCTCCTAGTCCCCAGTCACTAGTCACTAGCCACAAGTCACCAGTCTGTCAGTCCGCCATCGACAGGGATCACCGCCCCTGTCATGAAGGAAGACCTCTCGGAGATCAGAAATGCGATCACTTCGCCCACCTCAGATGCTTTCGCAATGCGGCCCATGGGATACCACTCTGCCATTTCCTCTCGGCTGCCGCCATAGACTGCCAGCTGCCTTTCAAGCAACGGCGTATCGACATCCCCCGGGCAGACGACATTCGCACGGATCTCATCGACAGCAAGCTCTAAGGCCAGCGAGCGTGTGAACGCAGTGAGCGCCCCCTTGGTCGCACTGTAAAGGCTACACTGCACATTGCCCTCAAGTGCGGCATCCGAGGCCACGGAGACGATGCTCCCCTTTGCGCCGCGCATCCGGGGAATCACCGCACGGGCGAGCTTCATCGCACCGAATACATTCACGGAGAAGAACTCCTCGATGTCTGCGTCCATCGTATTTTCCAAAAGCTGCTCTCCATAGATACCAGCGGACAGCACCAGACCATGGATCTTCCCAAGACGAGAAGCAGCCTCTGCGGCCGCATTACACTCCTCCGTCTTCGTCACATCGCAGCGGATGAAATGAGCGCCGGAGACTGCCCTTAGGGCGGTGCGGCCACGCTCTTCGTCTCGCCCGAGAAGGATCGGCTCATAGCCGTCACGAGAAAGTACCTTCGCCGCCGCCAACCCGATGCCGGACGTGCCGCCGGAAATGAGGACGAGATTTCGTGTATCTGACATAGCGTATGCTCCTTTGTATGGAAAAATGTTTCTGGGATGGGCAATGGGTTCTATGGGTTCC
>ULXM01020856.1_pt1 | contig 63775 bp, 61 predicted proteins | sample 1961271 | NCBI WGS metagenome assembly ULXM01 (sample SAMEA4835838, study PRJEB28245) | human gut metagenome | biome: gut microbiome; material: fecal sample | place: Denmark | collected 2008 | reverse complement strand
AGGCTGTAGTGACAGTCAGGCTCGGGCCGCGGAGTCCCTTTGCAATCGCAATCTGAGCGGCTGCAATATTACCGATAACCTTTGGGACAAATCGCGGACTTACCTTAGATTGTGCACCGGTGCTGATACTGTTCTGAGTCTCTGCAATAGTGGCAATTCCGGCAAAGGCAGTACCGACTACGATTCCGATCCGTTCCGCCGGAACTGTCCGGGCTTCCGGAGCATCCGGGTGAAGGTCTGCATCCTGCATAGCCTCTTCGGCTGCGACATATCCATATTGCATGAATAAATCCATCTCACGGGCCAGCTTGCGCGGCATATGTTCGGTTGCATCAAAGCCCTTTACCTCGGCAGCAATCTGCACCGGGAGAGTGGAAGCGTCAAACCGGGTGATTTTCCCGATTCCGTGCACGCCGGAAACCAATCCATTCCAATATTCAGCTACACCAATCCCGATGGGAGTTACAGCACCCATACCGGTAATAACAATCTTATTCATCCTTTGATTCTTCTCCTGTACTTGCATATTTATGAGGATCATCCTCCTGTGCCCAGTCTTTTTCCTTAATCTCGACACGACGGATTTTACCGCTTACGGTCTTCGGTAATTCCTTTACGAACTCGATTACCTTCGGCCGCTTGTAAGAAGCCAGGTTCGCACGGAAGAAACGGACCATTTCTTTTTTCAAAGCATCTGTCGCTGCAGTGCCTTCCGTTAATACAACACTTGCCTTGATAGCCTGACCGCGCATCGGGTCGGGAACGGAAGTGACCGCACATTCTACGACGTAAGGAAGCTTCATGATCTCGTTTTCAATCTCAAAAGGACCTACCCGGTATCCGGTGGATTTGATCACATCATCTACACGACCAACATACCATAAAAATCCGTCCTCGTCCATATATGCAGTATCACCGGTATGATAATATCCGTTATAGCAGACCGATTCGGTCCGCTTTTCATCCAGATAGTAACCGAGGAAAAGCCCCTCCGGCAGACCGTCCTTTACGCTGATAACGATTTCTCCGGTCTCTCCGGTATCACAAATGCTGCCATCTGCACGCATGACCTCTACCGTATACTGTGGGCTTGGTTTACCCATAGAACCCGGCTTAGGCTCCATACCTTGCAGATTTCCAATCGTCAGGGTGGTTTCCGTCTGACCAAAGCCTTCCATGATCTTCATGCCGGTTGCCTTGTAAAACTTCTCGTAAATCTCCGGATTCAGAGCCTCTCCGGCAGTAGCTACCGTCTTTAAAGAAGATAAATCGAATTTTGCAAGATTCATATGTACCAGAACGCGATAAACGGTTGGCGGTGCACAGAATGTGGTAATCTTATATTTCTCAATCATCTGCATGATCTGGCTGGCATAGAATTCATCGAAGTCATAGGTGAATACGGCTGCCTCGCAGAGCCATTGACCATAGAGCTTGCCCCATAAGGCCTTTCCCCAGCCGGTATCACTGATGGTGAAATGAATACCATCCGGATCTACCTGCTGCCAGTATTTTGCAGTGATATAATGCCCCAGAGCATATTTATAGCTGTGAGCGGCAATCTTTGGATAAGAAGTAGTACCGGAAGTGAAAAACATCAGCATCGGGTCATCTCCGCCCGGAACATCAGCCGGTTTCTTGAATTCCGGAGAAAAGAACCGGATGTCACGATTGAAATTACTCCAGCCTTTTAATGTGCTTGGGCCAACCATGATCTTGGCCTTTAATCCATCATAAGTCTTAGAAGCCCGTTCTACCTCAGAAGCTACCTTTCCGTCGGAGGTACATAATACTGCATCAATCTGCCCGGCTTTAAAACGATACTCAAAATCCTTCTTTACCAGAAGATTGGTCGCCGGGATTGCGATGGCACCAATCTTATGAAGGGCCAGGATCGCAAACCAGAACTGATAATGACGCTTCAGAACCAGCATGACACGGTCGCCGCGTTTGATTCCCAGATAGCGGAAATAGTTGGCTGCTTTATTGGAATATACCATCATATCCTTAAAGGTGATCCGGCGCTCCTTGCCGTCATTGGCAATATGAAGCATTGCAAGCTTATCCGGCTTGCTCTTTCCCAGAACATCTACAACGTCATAAGCGAAGTTGAAACGATCATCATTGTGAAATTCAATGGCGTTTAATACACCATTCTCATCCTTGGATGTGGAAATAAACATACCGGCGATTCCGGCCTCAGGTTGTAAATTCGTGCTGTTCATAATTTGTTCCTTTCTTATTGTAGAATGTTTTATTTATAATCTGATATGATATTAATTGCCAGTAAAAATAGTTTGATAGATTTTTTCATGTAGTTTTCAAAACCACATAAACAATAATATGATATAGTGTGATTGGGCATGTGTCAAGAGATATATTTTGAAAAAGTGTGTAGAGTTTTTGAACAAATTATGAACTTTCTACGATAGGAAAAATATAAAAATAAAAACTATCTAAACATGTATAAATGAGTTGACAAACAGGGAATAATTGTTACAATATATGTGGTTAGAAAATTAAAATTTTTTAACTAAATAAGAAAGCATGAAAAGGAGAAACTACTATGTTCGAGACAATTAAGAAGGCGATTGCAGATGTTTTAGGCTGTGATGAAGATAAGATCACATTAGAGGCATCTTTAACAGATGATCTTGGAGCTGATTCCCTGGATGCAGTAGAGCTCGGTATGGCTATTGAGACCGAGACAGGTGTTGCAATTGCAGATGAAGATCTTCCTAAGATGAAGACAGTTAAGGATTTAGTAGACTACGTAAACGCTCATCAGGAGTAATCGTAGTAGTATAGCGGAGGAAGGCAGGAATATATAAATCACTTACATAAGTCTCTGATTTGTATATTCCTGTTTCTATTTCTGCTATTTGAGAATTGGAGTGATGAAAGAAATGAGTCTGTTAGGTAAGACAAAAGCAGGACTCGCGCGATATGCGACAGTCCTAAGAGGTTCTGATAAAGAAAAAGAAGCTGCAATGAGTGATGATTTTGAACCGGTTGCAGTACGTGAGAAGGCTGAGAAGCAGGAGGATAATGTACCGGGAACAGTGACCTGTTCATCCTGTAAGGCAGAGATTCAGGCAGATCTTATGAAGAAGAATCTGTTCGTCTGCCCGGAATGTGGTGCACACAATAAAATCTCAGCAGCACGGAGAATGAGAAGTATGGTGGATCCGGGAACCTTCCGGAAATTAAAACATAAGGTTCCGTTTGTAAATCCACTGGATTATCCGGATTATGAAGAGAAGATTACAAAGCTGCAGGAAAAGACCGGCTTGGATGAAGGTGTCCTGATCGGTGTCGGTGAGGTGCAGGGCCAGAAGGCAATGATCGCTGTTATGGGAAGTGAGTTCCTGATGGGCAGTATGGGAATTGCAGTCGGCGAGAAGATCACTTATGCGTTTGAAGTGGCAGATAAGAATAAATTGCCGGTGGTTATGTTTACGGCCAGCGGTGGTGCCAGAATGCAGGAGGGCATCCTGTCCCTGATGCAGATGGCTAAGACAAGTGCGGCCGTACAACGGTTCAACGAGCATGGCGGACTTTATGTCGTTTGTCTGACGCATCCGACTACCGGTGGTGTCAGTGCCAGCTTTGCAACATTGGGTGATATTACTCTGGCAGAGCCGGGAGCTCTGATCGGCTTTGCGGGTCCGCGTGTTATTGAGCAGACTATCGGACAGAAGCTGCCGGCGGGATTCCAACGGGCAGAGTATCTGGAGAACCATGGATTTGTGGATCAGATCGTTCCGCGAGGTGAGATGCGGGAGGTTGTTGGACAGATTCTGCGTCTGCATGAGAGAAAGAGGAGGCCGTCATTATGATTCGAGAGATAGATGAGCGCATCCGTGCAATCGATACCGAGATAGAAGAATTGTCTGCAAAGACAGATGATTATGCAGCGGATGTACGTGTGAAAGAATTAAAGAATGAGAAGCGCAAGCTCCTTCATCAGTGTGATAATCTGACACCGGCAGATAAGGTATATCTGGCAAGAAGCATCAAGCGTCCGAAGGTAGATGATTATATCAATGCCCTGTTTGATGATTTCTTTGTACAGCGGGGAGATTTTCTTAGCAAAGAGGACAAGAGTATTCTGGGCGGAATCGCCATGTTCCACGGTATGCCGGTTACAGTTCTTGGACACCGGAAGGGTAGAAATATTAATGAGAATATGGAGTTTAACTTCGGAATGCCGGAGCCGGAAGGATATCGGAAGGCGCTGCGTCTGATGAAACAGGCAGAGAAATTCGGACGTCCGGTAATTACATTTATCGATACACCGGGTGCATATCCGGGTCTGGAGGCAGAGGAGCACGGACAGGCGAATGCCATTGCGAAGAATCTGGCTGAGATGAGTTCCCTGAAGGTGCCGATCATTGCAATCGTAACCGGTGAGGGAAGCAGTGGCGGTGCACTGGCAATCGGTGTTGCAAACAGTGTTTATATGCTGGAAAATGCGGTATATTCCGTACTGTCACCGGAAGGCTTTGCTTCTATATTATGGAAGGATTCCAGCAGAAGTGCGGAAGCCTGTGATCTGATGAAGCTGACGGCGCAGGATCTGAAGCATTATAATGTGATTGACGGAATCATCAAGGAGCCACTGGGTGGTATTCAGCAGAATCCAAACAAGGTATATCGGGAGATAGATGCAGTATTGAATCTGGAACTGGCCAGATATAAGAAGATGTCTCCAAACGAGCTGGCAAAGAACCGGTATGACAAGTTCCGGTATATGGATGCTGCGATTATTGACGCGGCAAAGAAGGAGAATGCATAATGTTATTAAATGAAATGTTAGGAATCAAGTACCCGATCATTCAGGGTGGTATGGCCAATATCGCAACCGGTAAATTCGCAGCACAGGTATCCAATGCAGGTGCATTGGGCCTGATCGCTTCCGGTGGTATGAATGCAGAAGCTCTGGAGAAAGAGATCGCAGAGTGCCGGAAGTTGACGGATAAGCCATTTGGTGTAAACCTGATGCTGATGAATCCGGACGTGGATAATATCGCACAGCTTCTGGCAGATGAAAAGATCGGGATCATTACAACGGGTGCCGGTATGCCGGGTAAATATATGGGCATGTGGAAAGCAAATGGCAGTAAGGTGATCCCGGTTGTGGCAAGTACCGCTCTGGCTCGTAAGGTAGAACAGCAGGGTGCAGATGCCGTGATCGCAGAAGGCGGAGAAAGCGGCGGACATGTTGGTGATATGACTACTATGACACTGGTACCGCAGGTAATAGAGAAGGTATCCATTCCGGTTATCGCAGCAGGCGGTATCGCAACCGGAAAGCAATTCGTGGCAGCCATGGCATTAGGTGCAGTCGGTGTCCAGATCGGAACCTGTCTGTTAGTCAGTGAGGAGTGCCCGATTCATGAGAATTACAAGCTGGCACTGATCAAGGCAAGAGATAACAGTACCACGGTAACCGGACGGTCGCTGGATGCTCCGGTCCGTATTCTGAAGAATGATATGGCAAGAGAGTACATAAAGGTAGAACGAAGCGGTGGTACCAGAGAAGAATTGGAGCAGTTTACATTAGGCGGTCTGCGCCGTGCCGTATTAGACGGTGATGTGAAGAACGGTTCTGTTATGGCAGGACAGGTTTGCGGACAGTTAAAGGAGATTCAGCCTTTGTCAGTGATTCTTGAGAATCTGTATGAGGACGCAAAGAAGGAATTAAAGGAGCTGCAGAGCTTACAGCTTTAATAAGAAAGATATCAGATTGGAGGATATGGAATGAAGTTAGCATTTATGTATGCCGGACAGGGCAGCCAGTATGTGGGAATGGGTAAGGATTTTTACGAGGCATATCCGGAATTCCGGGAAGTAATGGATCATACGGATGTTGGATTTGATGTGAAGGACTGCTGTTTTAACGGACCGGCAGAGATGCTGAATACAACAAAATATACACAGCCATGTATGGTGGCATTTGCGGTTGGAGTAACTAAGATCCTGAAGAACAAGGGAATTGTTCCGGAAATGGCAGCAGGCTTAAGCCTTGGTGAATATTCTGCATTATATGCGGCAGGTGTGTTTGATGAGCAGCAGGTAATCTCTTTGGTTGCATTCCGTGGACAGTCTATGGCTGAGGCAGTCGTTGACCGTGCATGTAAGATGGTAGCAGTCATTAATCTGGACCGTGAGAAGGTGGAAGCATGCTGTGCACAGGCACATGAAGAGTTTAAGAATGAAGCATGCAATGTTGTAGAACCTACGAACTATAACTGCCCGGGACAGATCGTTATTTCCGGTGATGTTGCACCGGTAGACCGTGCGATCGAGCTGCTGACAGAAGCAGGTGCAAGAAGATGTATTCCTTTGGTAGTCAGCGGACCATTCCATACTTCATTGATGAAGCCGGCCGGTGATAAGTTAAGAGAACGCTTCAAGGAGGAGGCTTTCGGAGATATGAAGATTCCGGTTGTCTTTAATTCCCTGGGACGTTTCAAGACAGAGGAAGAAAGCATTCCGGCATTGCTTGAGAAGCAGGTACAGCACAGTATTTATATTGAAGATTCTATCCGTTATATGGCAGAGCAGGGCGTTGATACGATCGTTGAGATCGGACCGGGTACTGCATTGTCCAAGTTCGTAAAGAAGACCTGTCCGGAAATCACCTGCTATAGTGTAGAGAAGGTCGCAGATGTGGATGCTTTACTGGAAAAGCTGGCATAGATCCAAAGAGGAGGAAACATATGTTGTTAGAAAATAAGACAGCGATCGTGACCGGCGGAAGCCGCGGTATCGGTCGGGCAATCTGTGTTGCATTAGCAAAGGAAGGTGCCAATGTGGTGACCTGCTATGCGAGGGGTGCAGCAGCGGCAGAGGAAACCGTCGCACTTTGTAAGGAGCTTGGTGTGCAGGCTGTTGCTGTTCAGGCAGATGTGTCAAAGAAGGAAGAGGTAGACCGGTTATTCGAAGAGGCATTGAAGGTTACCGGTACAGTTGAGATCCTGGTCAATAATGCCGGTATTACAAGAGATGGTCTGTTGATCCGGATGTCCGATGAAGATTTTGATCAGGTCATTGATGCGAACTTAAAAGGTACCTTTTACTGTATGCGTGCAGCAGCCAAGCTGATGATGCGGAAGCGTTATGGACGGATCGTCAACATCAGCAGTGTGGTTGGCGTATCCGGAAATGCGGGTCAGGTGAATTATGCAGCCAGCAAGGCAGGAATCATCGGTATGACCAAGTCTCTGGCAAAGGAACTGGGTTCCAGAAATGTGACGGCGAATGCAGTTGCACCCGGATTTATTACCACGGATATGACAGAGGGATTGCCGGATGCGGTAAAGGAACAGATGGCTAAGGAAATCCCATTGGCAAGAATGGGTCAGCCGGAGGATGTTGCGAATGCGGTTGCATTTCTGGCATCAGATCAGGCTTCCTATATAACCGGGCAGGTACTGCATGTAGACGGCGGTATGGTGATGTAACAGAACATAGCATGGAAAGGGAATATACATGAAAAAAAGAGTTGTAATTACAGGAATGGGAACCATTAATCCATTGGGACATAATACGCAGGACACATGGGAGAATGTGAAAAAAGGTGTCTGTGGAATTAACCGGATCACCCAGATCGATACATCAGAGTTTAAGGTAAAGATTGCCGGTGAGGTAAAGGACTATAATCCGGATGAGTACCTGGATAAAAAAGAAGCAAAGCGTATGGATCGTTATACACAGTTTGCAATGATTGCTGCAAAGGAAGCATTTACAGACAGCGGACTGGATATGACCAAGGAGAATCCATTACGTTGCGGTACCATCGTTTCTTCCGGAATCGGTGGTTTAAAGACGATTGAAAGCGAGCATGACAGAGGCTTAAGCCGTGGCTTTGAGAAGATTTCACCGTTCTTTATTCCAATGTCAATCGCAAATATGGCAGCCGGTCAGATTGCAATCGAGACAGGCTTTAAGGGTGTATGTACCTGCGTGGTAACAGCCTGTGCATCCGGTAACAATGCAATCGGTGAGGCTTTCCATTATATACGCGATGGTTATTCGGATGTAATGCTCTGCGGTGGTGCAGAGGCATGTATCTGTAATATGGGTGTTGGCGGATTCACTTCTATGAAGGCACTGAATACAACAGAGGATACTGATCGTGCATCCATCCCATTCGATAAAGAACGTGCGGGCTTTGTTATGGGCGAGGGTGCAGCAATCCTGATTCTGGAAGAGCTGGAGCATGCAAAGGCCCGTGGAGCAAAGATTTATGGTGAGATCATCGGTTACGGTGCAAGCTGTGACGCATATCATATTACCGCACCGGATCCAACCGGAGCAGGCGGAACTGCATGTATGCAGCTGGCAATGGAAGATGCAGGTGTAAAGCCGGAAGAGGTTGGTTATATCAATGCCCATGGTACTTCCACACATCTGAATGATGCAGGAGAGACCAAGGCGATCAAGGCAGCCTTTGGCGAGCATGCATATAAGTTAATGGTAAGCTCTACAAAGTCCATGACCGGGCATCTGTTAGGTGCCAGCGGTGCTGTAGAAGCAATCTTCACAACACTGGCATTGAAGGATGGCTTTATCCCGGCTACCATTCATTATCAGGTACCGGATGAGGAGTGTGATCTGGATATCGTGCCGAACGAGGGACGAAATGTTCAGGTTGAAATGGCATTGTCTAATTCTTTAGGTTTTGGCGGACATAATGCAAGTGTTCTGTTTAAGAGATATCAGGAGGCATAATATGGAATTAAATTCAAATCAGATTCAGGAGATCATTCCGCATCGTTATCCGTTCCAGCTGGTTGATAAGATCGTAGAGTGTGAACCGGGAAAGAGCGCAAAGGGAATCAAATGCGTATCCGTAAATGAATTGTTCTTCTGCGGACATTTTCCACAGCAGCATGTTATGCCGGGAGTTCTGATCATAGAAGCATTGGCGCAGGTTGGCGCAGTTGCAATTCTCTGTGAAGAAGAAAACAAAGGAAAAATCGCATTTTTCGGCGGTATTAAGAATGCCAGATTCCGGAAGCAGGTCGTACCGGGAGATGTGTTAACCCTGGAATGTGAGATTACGGAGCGTCGCGGCCCAATCGGATTCGGAAAAGCTGTTGCGAAAGTAGATGGGAAAGTAGCAGCACAGGCAGAACTTTCCTTTGTAATTGGAGCAGAAGAAAAATAAAGTACCTGTAGAGGGAGATATGATAGAACAATCGTTTTCGGAAGTATATAAAAAATTTAAGATCCGATATTACCAGAATGTGTTTGCGCAGGCACCCAACCGGGAATTAAGCCTGACAACGGTGGAAGCATTCTGTGCGGAGATCATAGGAGCATTAAATAATCCTACGATTAATGAGTTCGCCAGCTTTGTGAATATATCTTCTCCGAATGCGACCTATAAGGTAAACAGTCTGATTCAGAAAGGCTATGTGGAAAAGGTCCAGTCGGAAACGGATAAGCGTGAATATCATCTGAAGGTGACGGATAAATATTATAAATACTATAATATGAGCCAGTCTTATGTAGATGAAGTACTGAAACGGGTAAAGGAACGATGCAGCAAGGAAGATGTAGAGGTCTTTGACCGGGTACTGACTATTATGAAGGATGAGTTAATGCCGGAGGTTGAACTGGAGCTGCGCGGGCAGCAGGATGAGAAAAAGTAATAACAATGTAATAGCTAAAAGCAGCAGGAGCAAGGATCCTGCTGCTTTTGTAGGTTTATAGGAAGTAGTTTTTTATACTATCTGCTATAGTTTGAAAAAAGACAGAGAATAGAATTCAAGTCCAGTATATATGGAAAGACCCGGTAGGCAGGGGTCGGATCATGAAAACGGCAGTAGATAAAAAACATGGCAGAAAAACAATCTAACAGAAAAACAACACAAAACGAAAGGATACAGGATGGCAGTAAGAATTATCGGAACCGGAAGTGCAATTCCGGATCGAATCGTAAAGAATGAAGAACTGGAGACGTTTCTGGATACATCGGATGTATGGATTAAGGAGCGGACAGGAATCGCAAGCAGACATGCGGCAACAACAGAAACCACGACATCTTTGGCAGCAGAGGCATGTAGACGGGCATTGAAAAATGCCGGAAAGAAACCAGAGGATATTGATATTATTCTGGCGGCTACGGTATCACCGGACTGTACGTTCCCATGTCTGGCATGTGAGATCCAGGCGGCGATCGGTGCGGATCAGGCGGTTGCATATGATATCAATGCAGCCTGTGCAGGCTTCCTGTTTGCGCTGAATTCGGCGACCGCATATATCGAATGTGGTATGTATAAGAATGCACTGATCGTAGGAGCGGAAGTCCTGACAAAAATTGTGGACTGGAATGATCGTTCCTCCTGTATATTGTTTGGTGACGGTGCCGGTGCGGCGGTCGTGGAAAAGCAGGAAGGTACGGAAGGTGTAACTGCGATGGTACAGGGCGCAAACGGAAAGAAAGGTATGGCATTGTATCGGTACGAGGGTACTGTTACTAATCCGTTCCGTGAAGTGGCTGCGACGGAAGAAGAGGCACCCGGTACAGGTTATCTGGAAATGAACGGGCAGGAGGTGTTCCGGTTCGCCATCAGTCAGGTGCCGGAAAGTGTCCAGGAGGTACTTGATAAAGCCGGATGGCAGAAGGAAGAGGTTGGCCATTATGTGTTACATCAGGCGAATGCAAGAATCATTCAGTCAATTGCAAAGCGTCTCGGAGAGCCTGAAGAGAAGTTTCCGATGAATCTGCAGAATTATGGAAATATGTCATCTGCAAGTATTCCGGTATTGCTTGATGAATTGAATCGTGAGGGAAAGCTGGAGCGGGGTGAGAAACTGGTATTGTCCGGCTTCGGTGCCGGCCTGACCTATGGCGCAACTGCACTCATCTGGTAGCAGGGCTGGGTCTTGCAAAGATGTAAAAAATGGTATAAACTAGACACGTTAGAGGAAAGATAACATCAGAGCAGGAGGAGAAACATGTTAGATATTAAATTCCTTAGGGAAAACCCGGACATTGTAAAACAGAACATTAAAAATAAATTTCAGGACAGTAAGCTTCCGCTGGTAGACGAAGTAATTGAACTGGATGCAGAGAGTCGTAAGACACAGCAGGAAGCAGACAGTCTTCGTGCAGAGAAGAATCAGCTGTCCAAGCAGATTGGCGGCTTAATGGCACAGGGGAAAAAGGAAGAAGCAGAAGAAATTAAGAAGAAGGTTGCAGAATCTTCCTCCAGACTGGCGGAGTTAGAGGCTAAGGAGCCGGAACTTCAGGAGAAGATTAAGAAGATCATGATGACGATCCCGAATATCATCGATCCATCTGTACCGATCGGTAAGGATGACAGTGAGAACGTAGAGGTAGAGCGGTTTGGTGAGCCGGTAGTTCCGGATTATGAGATTCCATATCATACAGAGATCATGGAGAAGTTTAACGGAATCGATCTGGATGCTGCACGTCGTGTGGCCGGTAACGGTTTCTATTATCTGATGGGTGATATTGCAAGACTGCATTCAGCAGTTATCGCATATGCAAGAGATTTCATGATCGACCGTGGATTTACGTATTGTGTTCCGCCGTTTATGATCCGTAGTGATGTGGTGACAGGTGTTATGAGCTTTGCAGAGATGGATGCCATGATGTATAAGATCGAGGGTGAAGATCTTTATCTGATCGGAACCAGCGAGCATTCCATGATCGGTAAGTTTATTGATACGATGATCCCGGAGGATCAGCTTCCGCAGACACTGACCAGCTATTCTCCATGTTTCCGTAAGGAGAAGGGCGCGCATGGTCTTGAAGAGCGTGGTGTATATCGTATCCATCAGTTTGAGAAGCAGGAGATGATTGTAATCTGTAAGCCGGAAGAGAGCAAGATGTGGTTTGATAAATTATGGCAGAATACGGTTGACCTGTTCCGTTCTATGGATATTCCGGTGCGTACATTGGAATGCTGTTCCGGAGATCTGGCAGATCTGAAGGTGAAGTCTGTCGATGTAGAAGCATGGTCACCGAGACAGAAGAAGTATTTCGAGGTAGGTAGCTGCTCCAATCTGGGAGATGCACAGGCAAGAAGACTGCGTATTCGTGTAAAGGGTACGGATGGACAGAAATATCTGGCTCACACACTGAATAATACAGTTGTAGCTCCTCCAAGAATGCTGATCGCATTCCTGGAGAATAACCTGCAGGCAGATGGCAGTGTAAAGATTCCAAAGGCATTACAGCCATATATGGGCGGAAAAACTGAAATTCGCTAGTGTAAAAAGCTGAAAAATGTGATATCATAAATGTAACGTTAAAGTTACGAGGCAGAAACAGGTATATATGTAGTACAATATACCTGTTTTTTCTTCCTGACGAGAGTATTTGTGTACGGGTATTGATAGAAAATCTATTTTGATGAGGGTGATTGAATGGATAAAAAGGGACAGGAAGAAGATAAGAGGAATATCCCGAGGATCCGAAGCGAACATTTAGATGGTATTTACTTTTATAAGAATTTACAGACGGGATATTCCTATATTGAGGAGAATAGTTATTTGCCGGTTAAAATTATGGAACAGCAGGATTTTCTGGAGAGTATCTATCAGAATGACTGGATTGATTCTGAGGACCGGGGAAAAGTAATTAATCTGTACGAACGTATAAAACAAGGTATGACAGAACCGATACATATGCAGGAATTATCGGCAGAGATCCGGGTCAAGGAGCATTCACCCGGAAAAGAACTGGTGCGGATCCGGCTTTATCTGGACTTGGATGAACAAGGGCTGATCCGGGCTTATGTCGGAAAGGCGAAGATTCTGAGCAGAAAAGAGTTGGAAGATCGGGAGATTCTTATGAGTTTTTCAAATGATAAGAATCCGGCGATTTTCATTAACCGTATAGCACGGTTCATGGAGAAAAATCCGGAGCGGCAGTATGCATTTATCCAGTTTGATATCAGGAAATTCCGTTATATTAATGAGACCTATGGCAGTGATAAGGGAGATGAGATCTTAAGGTACATTTCCGATACATTGGAGGTTATGTGCGACGATGATCATATCTATTGCCGGTTGTCGGCAGATTTGTTTGAAATCGTCACCTACTATAATGGCAGTGATGAGGAGATTCTGGAATTTATTGATATACTGGATGCCAGACTTCATCGGTGCGGAGATATCAGATTTCAGATGTCCTACGGAATCAGTATTGCACCGGGAACCTCCAAGGCTTATCGGAAGCATGGAGATGAAGCGGGATTGGCAAGAGTATACATTAAGAATTCTGTACTGAAGAAAGCAGCATTTTTTAATGCACTTCAGAAACAGGATAATAATCAGGTTGCCCGGGTTGAGGAAATTGAGGAACAGGCGCTGGAAAATGGAGAATTTCATATATATCTGCAGCCGAAATATACCTATGATAAGAACAGAGGAAAGATCGTAGGAGCAGAGGCACTGGTGCGTTGGATTGATTCGGAGAATCACATCAAATCACCGGCAGAATTTATTCCGATATTTGAGAAGAATGGATTTATATTGAAGCTGGATCAGTTTATGTGGGAAGGTTGCTGCCGGCTGCTTCGGAAGTGGATGGATGATGGACGATTTCGGATCCGGGCTTTCGTCACTCAGTATGTTAAAAGATACACCGTTTGATGTGTTGAAAATGGATCGATTATTCCTGGATGAGTGTCTGGAGAATGAGCATGGCAAGATGATCGTATCTCATGTGATATCGATGTCCGGAGATCTGGGACTTGATATTATAGCAGAAGGTGTAGAGACCAGAGAACAGGCAGATTTCCTGTATGATCACGGATGTCAGACGGCACAGGGCTTCTATTTCTCAAGGCCGGTTCCGGTAGCAGAGTTTGAGAAAATGTGGGTTTCACAGGAAAACGGAAATGAGAAGAAAGAAAAGTAAAAAAGTTGCATAATGAATACAATTATAGTATAGTAGTCAGAACACTACTTATGATAAAACATCGCAATCGCGATATTTTATAAAAAGGAAAGGCAAAGGAGAAAAAAATGGATAACAATGAAATGAACAACAGCGGTGTGGGAGAGAATTCTTCAGATGTGAACGCAACAGTAGATAGTCAGTATACTGAAACTACGCAGGATACGGGTTATACAGCAGGTGATTATAAGTCATATACCTATACCGCACCGGATGCAGGCTCATTTAACGGAGTAGAGGAACCTAAAAAAGGAATCGGCATTGCAGCATTGATCTTGGGTATTGTGAGCTTAATTGCATGGTGTCTTCCGTTTCTGGGATACCCGGTAACAATTGCAGGTCTGGTTCTTGGTATTATCGGTATTAAGAAGAGTGTAAAGGGTATGTCGGTTGCAGGTACGGTTATGTCAGGTATTGGTCTGGTTATAACGATTATTAATTCAATTTTAGGTGTTATGCTTGCAGTGAACAATATGAACTATTAATAATAGTGTCAGATCAGATTTAAGAAGACTGGAAAGGGAGAGGTTTCGTAAGAAATCCTCTCCCTTAGTTTTTGATGTTTTGAGTATTATTTTAATTGCTTAGTGGTATGTTTCAGATTCAAATGTAGCCTTCTCCACAGGAGTTATAGCCTGTGTTTACATAGAAATCCCAGGTGGAAATCTAATGAGGAGGACAGTGCTTATGCTTACAACGGAGCTTTTTATAGCCATTATCAGCTTATGCATTACTTGCTTTGCTCTTGGTTATACCGTTGGTTCTGAGAGCAATAATAAGACACAAAAATAGCCGCCCGGCCTAGTAAACTGTGGCGACTATTTTGCCAACTATATCAGGCTAACCGTCTATCGGTAGCACCCTTTGATAGTATATTATCATTTGATTATCTTTATGTCAAATATATGTTCATATTAAAAATCTTGAATCTTCAGAGCTTGATGAGCTTGCGCGCATAGAAAAGACCACAATAAGTTTTTAACTAAGCGACAGGAAAATGTGCGAGACGGGGTGCATGGCGTCCGGTGGACGCCGTCATATGCACCGACCGAAGCGGAAGCGAAGACCTCGAACCTTCGGAGCCCGATGGGCTCCGTTCATATAAAAAAGCCCCTTAAAAAGGGGCTTTTTTATATGAAAAGAGCGCGAGACGGGACTCGAACCCGCGACCCCGACCTTGGCAAGGTCGTGCTCCACCAACTGAGCCACTCGCGCTTATGTCTGACGACAAAATGTACTATAGCATACAGGGGGCAGAGTTGTCAACTGTAAATTGAATTATTTATGAATCAAGCCGGCAATTATTTCGAAATCATTATGATATCTGAAAGAATTGAACGGCGATGGAATAATAAATCATCGTTGTACAGATATCAACAACCGTGGAAATCAAAGGACCGGCCATTACAGCAGGATCCAGATGGACGCACTTAGCCAGGATTGGCAGCAGACATCCGATCAGCTTGGATAAGATAACAGTTGCGATAATGGACAGGGTCAGGACGATTGCAAGAGTCGGATCCTGATAGAAGATCATGATCCGCAATCCATTGATCACGGCTAGAATCGCACTGACAACTATCGCAATCCGGAACTCCTTCCACATAACCCGCAGGAAATCGCGGGTGCGGATCTCACCAAGAGCAAGACCGCGGATCATCAGGGCGGAGCTCTGGGAACCGCAGTTACCGCCGGTACCGGTCAGCATAGGCATGAAGGATACCAGAATCGGCAGAGCACTGATGACCGTATCGAATCGGTTGATAATGGAACCTGTGATCGCATTACTCAGCATCAGGATGATCAGCCAGACGATCCGGTTCTTAACTTGTGCGAAAACACCGGTCTTAAAATAAGAATCATCACTTGGTGACATAGCCGCCATGATAGAAATATCTTCTGTATTTTCTTCCTGAATGACATCCATAGCATCGTCGAAGGTGATGATACCAACCAGCCGTTCCTCTGTATCGACAACCGGAAGCGCCAGAATATCGTATTTCTGGAACTGGTGTGCAACAACCTCTTTATCCTCCAGCGTATCAACAAAAATAAGATTCGTTTCCATGATATCACTGATATGCGTATCGTCCTTAGCAATCAGCAGATCCTTGACAGAAACGATACCGATCAGTTTCCGGGCCTCGGTAACATAACAGGTATAGATGGTCTCTTTATCCGGGCCGACGGTCCGAATCCGGGAAATCGCATCTTTTACCGTAAGATCCTTTGTCAGATTGACATACTCGATGGTCATCAACGCACCGGCGCTGTCCTCCGGATACTTTAGGATCTGATTGATCGCATACCGGGACTGCGGGTCGCAGTTGCGTAGGATACGATTAACAACATTTGCCGGCATTTCCTCGATCATATCAACGGTATCATCGACGAAGGTCTGATCCAGAACCTCCTGCAGCTCTTTGTCGGAAAAACCGTTGATCAGATTCTCCTTCATGTCATTGTCCATATAGGAAAATGTATCGGAAGCCAGTTCCTTTGGAAGAAGCCGGTACAGAAGAAGAATATCTTTCTCTTCAAACTCTGTAAATAAAAGTGCAAGGTCAGCGGGGTTTTCCGATGCCAGTACTTCGCGTAGTTTGCTAAAATTCTTCTGGTCTAAATACTCGGAAACCTGTTCAAACAGGGTCATTTCTTCTTCCATCATTCTTCCTCCTTGCACATGGTATATATCGATTTAACGTTACACGTTTATCGGGGCTTTGTCAATAAAAATCGGGGATCTTCCGGTATTGACTTTTTGCTGAAAACCTAGGACAATAAAATAGACAGAATCATTTATAAGGAGGTTTCAAATGAAGACATATATTAAGAATGGCCGGGTCATCAATCCGGCAACCAGTCAGGATGACATATATGATGTTGTAATAGATGGAGATCGGGTGCTGCAGGTGGCGAAAGATCTGGAGCCGGAGGCTGGAGCAGAAGTGATCGATGCAAGCGGAAAATATGTAATGCCGGGCTTTATTGATCTGCATGTGCATTTCAGAGATCCGGGTCTGACCTATAAGGAAGATATTGAGACCGGGGCGAAGGCAGCCGCCAGGGGTGGTGTCACGACGGTCTGTGCCATGCCGAATACGAAGCCGGTTGTGGATTCCGTAGAGACGCTTTCTTATATACAGAAAAAGGCAGAAGAGGTTGCTCCGATTCATGTGGAACAGTTATCTGCGATCACGATAGGTCAGAACGGTACAGAACTGGTGGATATGAAGGCCATGGTTGAGCAGGGGGCGATCGCATTTTCTGAGGATGGAAAAAGTGTGATGGATGTGACCCTGTATGCAGAGGCGATGAAGCGGGCGGCAGAGCTTGACGCAGTAGTAATGGCACACTGTGAGGATAAAGCACTGGTTCGCGGAGGAGTCCTGAATGAAGGCGTGGCATCGAAGAAATTTGGGGTTCCGGGTATTACCAATTCGGTAGAAGATATTATTGCAGCAAGAGATATCTTTCTGGCAAATGATTACGGAACAAAGCTTCACTTGTGTCATTGTTCGACCGAAGGCAGTGTGGAGCTGGTGCGAATGGCGAAGAAGCTGGGCATTTCTGTGACTGCAGAAGTATGTCCGCATCATTTTACTCTGACCGATGCAGATATTGATTCTGTAGATGCGAATTACAAGATGAACCCGCCGCTCCGGACAGAGAAGGATGTACAGGCATTGATTCGCGGATTGCAGGATGGCACCATGGAGGTGATTTCCACGGATCATGCACCGCACAGTGCAGAGGAGAAGTCCGGAGACTTTGAACACGCACCGTTTGGAATTGTCGGACTGGAGACCAGTGCTTCTCTTACTTATACTGCATTGGTTGCAACCGGCATTCTGACTCCGATGCAGATGGCGGAGAAAATGAGCTATAATCCGGCGAAAGTGATCGGAATCGATCAGGAGCGGGGCAGTATTGAAGCGGGTAAGCTGGCAGATATCGTAATCTTTGATCCGAATGCAGAGTATGTCGTGGATGTAAACGAGTTTGCGTCAAAGGGAAAGAATACACCATATAATGGAAAGCTGTTAAAAGGAAAGGTTATGCAGACCATTTGCAGAGGCAGAGTTGTATACACCGCGGGTTAGGGAAAGGAACAGGTATAGGAAATGAAGATGGGATTTTGGAAACGGATGGGGTGGCTGGCGCTTGGAATTGCACCGACACTGGTCGTACTGCTTTGGCAGGTAATTGTCAGTACCGTCAGTCTGGTCGTATATGTGGTATATAATAGCGTGATGACAGGGGATTCCACACTCACGATGGAGCGGTATGAAGAGCTGGTCATGAACTTTACAGACAGCTCGGCGAACAATGTGAATATGTTTCTGATTTATATCGGATACCAGATTATTTTCGGTTTGTGGTATTGGCTGATGTTTGTCCGGAAGAAGGGAAACGGAGAATGGAAACAGGTATTGAAGCCATGGCGAATCTTGGGAATTATAGGATGCGGACTGGCTTTACAGTTAGGACTCAGTATGGCACTGACAGTTCTGCTTCCGCTGTTCCCAAAGGTGCAGGAGAGCTATTCTACAGTCATGAATGCGCTCAGCTCCGAAAGTGCCCTGATGATCGTCTGTGTATGCATTCTGGCGCCGATCGGAGAGGAGCTTGTGTTCCGGGGGTTGAGCCTGCGGATTTTAAAGAAGGCATTTCCATGGTGGTTTGCAGTGGCACTTCAGGCAGTACTGTTCGGTGTTTATCACCTGAATCCGGTGCAGGGCATCTATGCGACCCTGCTGGGACTGCTGTTGGGATATACGGCACATCGTTACGGATCTGTAGTGCCCGGTATTCTGCTTCATATGGCAGTGAACAGCTCCAGCTATCTGATCACATATCTGCTTCCGGCATCCTTAGAGGAGAATATAACAGCACAGATTATTCTGATGGTGATCGGATTTGCGGCAGTTGCCGGACTGGCAATTATATATCTGAAGGGAGTTACGACACCGGATCCGACAGGAACTGCGGCAGAGGCTACTGCAGTACCTGTTCAAAATACTGAATCCAATTAAGACCAAGCAATCGAAGCACTGTTTGCTCAGACATGCCGCGTTCCAGAAGACGGGCAGTGAGCAACAGTGCTTCTTTGTGATTCCGGAGATTATCCTCAGGTTCCGGTATCGCAGGCGCATATTTTGCACGGGAATAGGAATCGCAAAGGTCGAATCCGAGGCCGATGTGGGAAGCACCGGTCACGGACTGGATATATTCAATCTGACGGCACAGGGCATCAATCGGCGATTCCTCATAGGATCCGGCGATATATTTGCAGGCATTTAGTCCGGTGATGCCGCCCTGTTCTGCGAGAATCAGGAGCTGCTCATCCGTCAGATTCCGATAGTTCGGATGAATCGACCAGGCATTGGAATGGGTAGCAATCATCGGAAGGATGGCATTCATCTCAGGAAGCAGATGAACCAGCTGGTCAAATCCATCATTGTTCAGATGGCTGATATCTAAAAACATATGATGACGGATCAGCTCTTTTATGACCTGTTGTCCCAGTGGAGTGATCCTGCCTCTGATATCTGTAAATTGTGTGGCACTGCAGCAACCGGTGGCAAGGAGATTCTGACGGCTCCAGGTCAGACCGGCACCTCGGACACCGGACTGATAGAGAGTGTGAATCCGGTCCGGATGATTTCCGATACAGTCCAGACCTTCCATGTAGAGCAGAATCCCAATCTTATGATGTGCTCGGACCGCATCGAGATCTTTTCCGGATGTGACCAGACAGAGTTCCTCCGGGGCATCTGCAATCTCCTGTTTCAGCACCCGGATCTGTTCCAATGCATTCTCATATCCCTGATCCCAGCGGAGTGCATGCTTTTTCCAAAGAGCCTTCCAGCTGTCATGGATAGAGCTGGCAGCGGATTCCGGCACCAGATGTCTCCAGTTCTCCGGAAAAAAGACACTGTTTTCAATATAAACAGAAGAAACAATAAGCTGAAAGCCTGCAGACTTCCAGTGATCCAGATAAAGGTGGCGGATGACATCGGTCTCACCGTGTCTGTGACGGATCAGCAGTTCTCCGGCAAGGTCGTTGTGGGCATCCGTGACCGGCACCTGTCGGTGAAGTTCTTCCGCCAGCTTCAGATAATGGTTCATAGTAATTCCTTTCTGACAGTGTAGCTGTCCTTCGAATCAGCTTTCTGATTCACTATATGCAAAAGAAGCTGCATATTTGCGTTTCGGTTATAGTTTTCATGAAATGTTCATAGAAATAATATATCGTATACAGACAGGAATGAGAAGTGGATAAGGAAGAAAATAGTCAAAATAGGAGAGGGATAATCCGCAGAGTATGGAAAGGGAAAGGACAGGTGGGGAAGTTTGAAAGAGATACTAATTGCCGGAGTGCCGGATAAAATCGGAAATTACAGACGGGCGGTCGAAGCACTCGGAGCAGTCAGCCGCGGAATTTATACATGTAGCTGGGAGGAAGCGGAAGGCTGCGATGCATTGCTGCTGCCGGGTGGTGGAGATATTGCACCGGAGCTGTTCGGACAGAGGGATCAGGGGAGCAGAGAGGTGGATGAGATTCTGGATCGTATGCAGTTAAGGATTCTGGATAGTTATATCCGCCGAAAGAAGCCGGTACTCGGTATCTGCAAGGGGATGCAGATTATCAACACCTACTATGGCGGCACGATAAAACAGCATTTGAAAACGGCACATTTCCATGAGTATCGGAATGGAGATCAGTATCATATGACGATTGCGAGGAAGGGGAGTATCATGGAAGCGTTATATGGTCTGCGATTTCCGGTGAATTCTGCTCATCATCAGGGAATCGACCGGCTGGGAGAACATCTGCAGGCAATCCAGTTCGCAGAGGACCGGGTCCTAGAGGGAATTGTACATGAGGAGCTGCCGGTGATCGGAGTGCAATGGCATCCGGAACGTATGCCGGAACCGGACGAAGACTGTGCAGATGGCAGAAGATTGTTGGAATATTGGTTGAAACTTTGATAGAAAGAAGGTAGAATAGCTAGAGACAGAAGCGACAGCGAAACTGTGGAAGATAGGAACGGAGGACAAAGAATTGATTAGTAAATTAGTGAACAAGATTGAACAGTTAAATGCACCGATCGTAGTAGGACTGGATCCGATGCTTTCTTATGTGCCGGAGCATGTAAAGGCACAGGCATATGAGCAGTATGGAGAGACCCTGGAAGGTGCAGCGGAAGCAATCTGGCAGTTTAATAAAGCAATTGTAGATGCAACCTGCGATCTGATTCCGGCAGTGAAGCCGCAGATTGCCATGTATGAGCAGTTCGGTGTGGAAGGTGTAAAAGCATTCCGGAAGACAGTGGAATATTGTAAGGGTAAAGGACTGGTTGTGATCGGAGATATTAAACGCGGAGATATCGGTTCTACATCCGAGGCATATGCAGTCGGGCATCTGGGAACAGTACAGGTAGGCAGTAAGACTTACGCAGGCTTTGATGAGGATTTTGCAACCGTGAATCCATACCTTGGTTCGGATGGAGTAAAACCATTCCTGAAAGTATGCAATGAGTGTGATAAGGGTATTTTTGTTCTGGTAAAGACTTCCAATCCTTCTTCCGGTGAGTTCCAGGATCGGTTAATTGATGGAGCTCCGTTATATGAATTAGTCGGCAAGAAGGTCGCTGAATGGGGCGAAGAGAGCATGGACGGTGCATACAGCAACGTGGGCTGCGTTGTCGGAGCTACTTATCCGGAGATGGGTAAGGTATTAAGAAAGCTGATGCCAAAGACCTATATTCTGGTACCTGGCTATGGTGCACAGGGCGGTAAGGCCGAGGATCTGGTTCATTATTTTAATGCAGACGGTCTCGGTGCGATCGTAAATTCTTCCCGTGGTATCATCGCTGCTTATAAGCAGGAGAGATATCAGAAGTTCGGCAGTGAGAATTTCGCAGACGCATCCCGTCAGGCAGTGATCGACATGAAGGATGATATTAACGGTGCATTAGGTAAATAGAAGATTACAAAGGAGAGAATACTATGTCTACAGTCAGAGTGACGGCTACGGTGATTCATCAGGAACCGATCGGAACCGGAATCTACAGTATGCAGTTAAAGGCAGATCAGATTGCAGCACAGGCGAAGGCCGGGCAGTTTGTGGATCTGTATAGTAAGGATGGAGCGAGATTACTGCCACGTCCGATCAGTCTGTGTGAGATCAATAAGGAGACCGGAACCCTGCGTCTGGTATACCGGACCGTAGGAAAGGGTACAGAGGAATTCTCACATTTACATGCAGAGGATACGATCGAAGTAATGGGACCGCTGGGAAACGGATTTACACAGACCGCCGGAAAGGCAATTCTGATGGGCGGAGGCATCGGGATTCCGCCGATGTTAGAGCTGGCGAAGGAGCTTCATCAGGCAGGAAATCCGGTGCAGGTCGTGTTAGGATATCGGGATGAGACATTTTTGGACGAAGAATTCCAGCCATATGCAGAAGTTTATTATGCCAGCGAGGATGGAAGACATGGCGTAAAGGGCAATGTTATGGATGCAATGCGGGAGTATCGGATCACCGGAGACAGGATCTATGCCTGCGGACCGACTCCGATGCTCCGGGCGATCCAGACCTATGCACTGGAGCAAGGAATAGAGGCACAGCTGTCTCTGGAAGAGAAGATGGCATGTGGCATCGGTGCCTGTCTGGCATGTGTATGCAAATCAAAGGAGACCGATCATCATACGAATGTGAAGAATAAGAGAATCTGTAAGGACGGACCTGTTTTCTATGCCGGGGAGGTGGAGTTCTGATGAATACAACAGTAAACATTGCAGGAGTTACATGGAAGAATCCGGTTACGGTAGCATCCGGCACCTTTGGCTCCGGTGCGGAATACAGTGAACTGGTGGATCTGAACCGTCTGGGTGCAGTGACGACCAAGGGCGTGGCGAATGTCCCATGGCCGGGGAACCCGACACCGAGAATTGCAGAGACCTATGGCGGAATGATCAATGCCGTTGGATTACAGAATCCGGGAATTGATCTGTTTGCAAAGCGTGATATTCCGTTCCTGAAGAAATATGATACCAGAATGATTGTAAATGTCTGCGGAAAATCCGAGGCAGATTATGTGGAGGTTGTGGAGCGACTGGCGGAAGAGCCGGTGGACATGCTGGAGATCAATGTATCCTGCCCGAATGTAAAGGAAGGCGGTATTGCATTCGGTCAGAATCCGGAAGCTCTTTATGGAATCACAAAGGCTGTAAAGGCTGTGGCAAAGCAACCGATCATTATGAAATTAAGTCCGAATGTAACGGATATCACAGAGATGGCAAAAGCGGCTGAGGCAGCCGGTGCGGATGCCCTGTCTCTGATCAATACGATCACCGGAATGAAGATCGATATACACAGACGGACCTTTGCGGTCGCAAATAAGACCGGTGGTTTATCCGGTCCGGCGATTAAACCGGTAGCAGTCCGAATGGTATATCAGGTAGCACATGCGGTGCAGATACCGATTATCGGTATGGGTGGTATTATGACCGGTGAGGATGCAATCGAGTTTATCATGGCAGGGGCAACCGCAGTCTCTGTAGGTACTGCGACCTTCCATGATCCGATGGCATCTGTAAAGGTCGTAGAAGGAATCGAAGCTTATATGAAGCAGTATGGCGTAGAAGATATTAATGAGCTGCGTGGAATTGTAGAATAGTAAGAATATGATAGTCAGAAACGATGAATTACATAAATTTCAGATCATGATCTGCGATGATGAAGTGCCATTGCTTGAGAGTCTGGAGCGGGAACTTCGGAAGGTTCCCGGACTTCAGGAAGCACAGATCCGGTGTTATACATCCGGACAGATGCTTTTGAAAGCATTGGAGACATCCCTTAGAGAGCAGACGGTCAGTCAGAGACCGGTCGTGTTTTCGGACATAGAAATGCCGGATCTGGATGGTGTGACAATGGGAAAACGGTTGCGGGAGCTGGTTCCGGACAGTGTTCTTATTTTTACGACCTCCCATCCGGAGTATGCGATTCATGGATATGAGGCACGGGCATTCCGTTACCTGTTAAAGCCGGTGGATGCAGGGATGCTTCAGAAGGTGACAGATGAAATACGGGCGGAATGGAACCGGCATCCACAGCTGCTGCTTCAGGTTTCGGATACGAAACAACTGATCGGGTTAAAGGAGATTCTGTATATCAGTGCGGAGGATAAATACACGATCATCTATACAGACAGGGACGCCATTATGGATCGTACCAGTCTGCAGGAGTTTGAGGACGCCTTGAAGGAGTATGGATTTTGCCGGATTCATCGGAAGTACATTGTGAATGTATACCATCACAGAAAAATGATGAAGGGAATGCTGGAATTGAGTAACGGAAAACAGCTGCCGGTCAGCCGGCGGCGGGAGGCAGAGTACCGGGAACTGCTGATGAAACAGATGGAGAAGGAACTGATATAATGGATGGCTGGATAGCAGACGGAGCTGCAATAGCAGCAAATGGAATATCAATTCTGACGGTCATATTGATCATGCAGCTGTTTTTCGGTGTGCGGAATTGCCGGAAATGGTGGCATTATCTGATATTGACAGGAATTGCAATTGTATGGAATACAGTTTGTGTTCTGGTATTTCGAGAAGCAGATAACTGGCAGTTTGCAGGAATGTTGGTGCTGATTGCAGCGGCAGGTATCGGGATGGCGGAGAAGCAGCGCTGGCGTTCCGGACTGGAAGGGATTCTGGCATGCCTGATATATGGCTGGTATGGAATGTTTGCGCAGATGCTTGAGAAACTGTTTGGGCTGGAATCCTATGCTGTTATAATTGGCGGAGAAGCGCAGTCGTATCTGGAGATAGCGTTGTATGCAGTTCTGCCGGTAGGTCTGTTTCTGGCTATCCGGCAAACGACCGGAAAAGGAATCAGCCTGCGATTAACGGTACCTGAAGAGCTGATTCTTCTGTTGATGGTGCTGTTATCTCCGTTATACGGACAGGTTCTGACCTATATTGATGATAATTTCGGTCATGGATTCTATTCATTTGCGTGGGGGATTTTTGTTTTGGTTTTGAATATCGGAGTGTTTGTGGGAATCATAGATCGGAAACTGGCAAAGCACTACTGGGAAATATCAGAGAATTATCGGGAGAGTTTTCACACGGAATACCAGTATTTTAAAGATTATAAACAGAACCAGTCCGAGCTGGTGAGGTTCCGGCATGACTGGAAAAATCATATGCTGATACTTCAGGGGTTGTTGGAACAGGGAAATTATGTACAGGCACAGGATTATTTCCGACAGCTGTCAGAGCAGAGCGGAATATCCGGAAAACAGATCCTGACGGGCAATGAGATCGCAGATATTCTGCTGAATGCAAAGGCAGACTGGATGCAGCAGAATGCGATTGAACTGGATATACAGGGAAGTCTGTATGCGTTGAAGAATCTGGAGATTGCCGATTGCAGCATCCTGATCTCCAATCTGATCGATAATGCGATTGAAGCAAATCTGGCATGCAACAGCTCTAGATATATCCGAATCCAGGCGACAGAGACACCGGGAATGCTGATGTTTACAGTGGCCAACAGGATGGCAGGCGAGCTGAAGCAGGATGACGGTCACCTGCTGACCAGTAAAAAGGATAGGAAGAATCATGGAATCGGAACGAAGAATATTCGGCACGTAGTGGAAAAATATCACGGAGAATATCGGATTCAGATACAGGATGGACAATTTCAGACGCAGATTTTACTGCCATTAAAAGACGAGGCCTAATCAGCCTCGTCAATTATTTTCTCAATTTCTTTTATACGGTCCTGGCAGAGGGATAATAACTGAGCATCATCCGATTCGGCAGTGCTAACATCGCCGAAGAGTGCCAGATAATAAATGTAACCACCTGCCTCATAGACGGTTGCTGCCTTTGCCTGAACGGCATTGACCGGATACTGCATAGCCTCATTCTGCTCATAATCCAGATAACTCTGCAAAGCAGATAGAACGGCGTCCTTTTTTCCATCTGCCGGTTTTACGATCAGCAGCGTATCAGACAGTACGGAAATCGCAGGTATTTCGCAGAAATAATCATCATACATATCCGGAGTCAGTCCGAAAATCGTCTCCAGTACCTCAGAATCTGCTTCCATGTCCGGATAATAGTCAAAGGACATGGATGACTTGATCAGGTCGGCCATTTCGGATACAGATTTCGCATTTGAAGAAGTCTTGTTACCGCACCCGCTTAACAGAAGTGCTGTGCATAAAAGGAGCAGCGATAACAGGGATGTTGCTTTTCTTGATTTCATAAATACCTCCAAAGAATCATAGTAAAATAACTATATAAGAGAAACTGTAGAATGTCAACCGGAAAGCTTAAGGAAGGTAAATACACATTGAAACCAATAAGGTTTTATGGTAAAATTGATGCGATAGAGGGACTCTTCCTATTCTATACAAGGAAGGGGAACAGGCAGTATATATAAGGACGATTGGTGAAAAGTTACATAAATCAGGAGGTTTTAATAAAATGGAGCAGTACAAGCAGGAATTTATAGAATTTATGGTCGAGAGTGAAGTATTGAAGTTTGGCGACTTTACGTTGAAGAGTGGAAGAAAGTCTCCGTTCTTTATGAATGCGGGTGCATATGTAACCGGTACACAGCTGATGAAGCTGGGTGAATATTATGCTAAGGCGATTCATGAGACATATGGCGATGACTTTGATGTTTTATTCGGACCTGCATATAAGGGAATCCCAATCAGCGTTGTGACTGCAGTCGCATATGCAAAGTTATATGGCAAAGAGATTCGTTACTGTTCCGACCGGAAAGAGGAGAAGGATCACGGTGCAGATAAGGGCAGCTTCCTCGGAAGTAAATTAAAAGACGGTGATAAGGTGATTATGATCGAGGACGTTACCACCTCCGGGAAGTCCATGGAAGAGACCGTGCCGAAGGTAAGAGGTGCAGCGGATGTAACGATCAAGGGTCTTATGGTATCCTTAAACCGTATGGAGGTAGGTCTTGGCGGTAAGGTCAGTGCGCTGGAAGAGATCAAGGAGAAATACGGATTTGATGCACATGCGATCGTTTCCATGGCAGATGTTGTAGAATGTCTGTATAACAAGCCATGTAATGGGAAAATAATTATTGACGATACATTAAAGGCTGCAATTGATGCATATTATGAACAGTATGGAGTAAAATAGGACATAAAGGGAGGATTGATTTCATGACAGAAAATGCATATAAGAAAATGGCCGATACGGGAATTGCCAATCTGGTGCTTGGAATAGTTGCTATTTGCAGTGGTATTGTACTGGGAGTACTTATGATTGTCCATGGGGCAAGACTCATAAAAGCAAAATCAGAGCTTACATTCTAAGCAGTCGGAACAACAGGAACAGCCTGTGTATCATCGAATGGAGAATAAAAGGGAGGCTAAAGGCTTCCCTTTATATTGGTCTGTTTATGGATAAGTATGAAAGATGAATATTGGAAAAGAATTGTAGATGTGAATAGGATGGAAAGATGGATAGCAGAAAGAAATTTCGTATATTATGCCTGATACTGTTTGTGATATATGTTCTGGCAATTATTTACTTTTTGCTTTTGAGTGATATATACGGCAGGACAGAAGGATATCTGGACTATCGGTACAACCTGATTCCGTTTCTGGAGATCAAGCGGTTTATACATAGTGCAATCAGTGGAGGCAGTATTCATTTCAGGGATGTATGTATAAATCTGATAGGAAATGTGGTTGCATTTGTGCCGTTTGGAGCATTAGTACGCTGGGTGCGCAACAAGAAAACGGGGGCATTTGTTGCAATCCTGTATACATTTTTATTCAGTCTGTGCATTGAACTGGTACAGCTGGTGACAAAGGTGGGAGTGTTTGATGTGGATGATCTGATCCTGAATACTCTCGGGGGAGCAATCGGATATCTGTGTTACCGGGTGCTTCGGGCAATTGACAGGAGGAAATACGAGAATGGCAAAAAGAAAGCATAAGGCATATAAATTTCGGGGCTTATCTCATTCTGTGGATGGTATGATTTCCTGCGGATTGGGTATGGTATCAATATGTGTTACGGTTGCAGAAATGATCTGGACAATCCGGATGCGGGGGACTGCCGGCAGAGGAGCCGGATACCTTGGTTTTGCGGCATTTCTGTTTTCAATAGTAGGAATTGTCTTTGCGGTTATGAGCTGGAAGGATCAGGAGACTGAGGATGTGTCGAAACGTGTTGGAACCCTGATGAACGGATGTATGATTCTGATCAGTGTAACATTGATCATTCTTGGAATCATAAACTGGAATTAGACAGGAAAGGAAACAGATAAATGAACTATCAGGAGTTATGGAAAGAAGACAATGCGGCAATCCGGGAGCGGTATGAGCTGGCATTGGAACGGATAAAGATGATCCGGGAAGAGCATACCGTATCGGCAGAGTTTCAGGATTATTTTATACAGGCTGCAAATGTGGTTGAAGCAGCTACGGAATATCTGGATTTTGATTATCGGCAGTATTCTATGGAGGAGCTGGAGGCAGGGAATCAGAGACTGTATGGAGAACTGCAGGCGGAGGCTTATGAGAAGAGCTATGCCAATCCGCAATATGCGGAAAAACAGCTGGGGGATAACGGAAAGGTATTGAGCTTTCTGTATACAGAGTTACTCTCATTACACAGATATGCAAGAGAGAGCAGATGCTCAGAGCTGACCATTCATATGGAGCTGTTGATTGAGATTTATAATTTATATGAGGATCAGGATGCCTTTGATATCCGGGAGGTGCAGAAGGCGATTTATTATTTCTATTATGATTATTGTGACGTGCTGGTGCCGGACAGAACACAGGAGATGTATGATGCCCGGTTAGACCGGTATGTTCAGCTGGTAGAGCAGGCAGATCTGTCGGATTTACGTTATCTGTATGGATATGGGGAAGCTATTTCCACAAATGAGATTCGGACAGCGCAGTATATGAATCAGTTGTCGCAGGAGGAAATCGACCGGCTGGCATTCGTATATACGGATGGATACCGGGAGGGCTTCGAGATTGCAGGCATTGATTTATCAAAGAAGAAATATGTGAATCTGCATTATGCCGTGGGGCAGGAACGCATGATCCGGGCAGCTATCCGGCAGTTCCGGGAGCTTGGACTGGAGCCGATTATATTCCTTCCGGCAGTCAGCCGGCTGAATCAGCGGCAGAATCGCCGAAATGGTGTGGTGGCAACACCGGTGAACCGGCAATATGATTATGACCATCGGTATGATGAAGGAATCTATCTGGATTCTGCACTGATGGAGCGGAAGCTGGAGGTACTGGAGCAGTCCTACGAGACATATCGTGAATTCATGCAGGGCTATGCGGGACCGGCAGTTGTGGAGACCTTTGGCGAGGCACCGTTTGAACCGGTTGAGAAGCCGGAATCGATTGCGCTTACAAAGAAACAGCAGGATTTAACAGTGGAATATACCGCACAGGCCGGACGACTGGTGAATCGTTACATTAACCGTGAAACATATAGCTTTACGATCATTGCTTATCCGTCACCGGAGATTGGGAATGAGTTTGAAGAGATTTTCCGTGAGACAACGAAGATCAATACTCTGGATAAGAAACTGTACCGGACGATTCAGGAGGTCATGATCAACGAACTCAATCAGGCCGAGTTTGTGAGAGTTCAGGGTATCGGAAAGAACCGGACAGATATGAAGGTGATGATGCATATCATGGAGCATCCGGAACGGGAGACGAACTTTGAGAACTGTCTGGCGGACGTGAATATTCCGGTAGGAGAGGTATTTACGTCACCGAGACTGACCGGGACGGAGGGTTGCCTGAATGTCAGCGAGGTATATCTGAATGATTTGAAATTCGTAGATCTGGAGCTTCATTTCAAGGATGGAAAGATTACGGACTATACCTGTGGAAACTTTGATCAAGAGGAGGCAAATATCCGATTCGTAAAGGAGAATTTGCTGCAGAACCGGGAGACACTTCCAATCGGTGAGTTTGCGATCGGAACGAATACGACTGCCTATGTAATGGCGAACCGATATCAGATCGTGTATAAGCTTCCGATTCTGATCGTTGAGAAAATGGGACCGCATTTTGCGGTGGGAGATACCTGCTATAGTTACAGTGAAGAGAACCGGCTGTTTAATCCGGATGGAAAAGAGATCGTTGCGAAAGATAATGAGTGCTCGATTCTGCGGAAAGAGGATGAGAGTAAGGCATATTTCCACTGCCATACCGATATTACGATTCCTTATGCGGAGATCGGTTCCATTCGTTCCGTTCATGCAGACGGAACCGAAGTGGAGATTATGAGGAATGGAAGATTCGTACTTCCGGGTACGGAGGAGCTGAACCGTCCGTTAGATGAAGCCGGATTATAAGACCGGATGATTGGTTTGGTTTGATAAGAAGCATTCGATAAAATATAAGAGATAGAAGACGGATACCCCCCGACTGTGAATATTCACAGCCGGGGGTTTTGCTGAATGTTACTGAATGGCAGTCTCCGCATAACCGGTATCGACCAGGTCTTCATAAGGCGCATAGGAATCTAATTCGCCTGCTTCATTTAAGATGTTTTCCAGGAGCAGAAAGCTGTCTTCTTCGAAGATCAGATTATCCTTCCAGGTATCCTGTGCGGCATAGCGTTCTACAATTATGGTCAGAGTAGCCGGGTCTGTCTCTGCAAACTGCGGTGCAATGACTTCTGCAATTTCTTCCGCTGAATGGGAGTTTACATAGTCCATACCTTTCTGCAGGGCATTGGTAAAGCTCTGGATGATGTCCGGATGAGCTTCCATATAGCTTTGCTTTGCACAGTAGGCTGTGTATGGCACATAGCCGCTGTCGACACCGAGGGAGGCAACAACATAGCCGGCACCATCCTGTTCAAGAGCGGTAGCAGATGGTTCAAATTCCACCGTATAATCTCCGGTGCCGCCGGCGAATGCACCGGAAGTGTTACCGAAATCAATATTCTGTACCAGAGTGACATCCGTTTCGGGATTGATATTGTTCAGCTTCAGGATGTATTCCAGTACCATCTGCGGCATGCCGCCCGGACGGCCGCCGATGATCTCTTTGCCTACCAGATCAGACCACTGGAAGTTGTCAGTATCCTCTCTGGCAACCAGAAAGTTTCCGGCCCGCTGGGTAAGCTGGGCGAAGTTTACGGCATAATCTTCAGCTCCCTGATTGTAAAGGTAGATGGAAGATTCAGAACCCATAAATCCGATATCAGCCTCATCGGCAATCAGAGCGCTCATGGTCTTATCCGCACCGAAGCCGGTGACCAGATTAAGATCAATGCCTTCCTCCTCAAAATAACCGAGCTCGATCGCAACATACTGTGGTGCGTAGAAAATAGAATGTGCCACCTCATTCAGCGTGACAGTTGTCAGATCTGATGAACTTTGGCGACAACCTGTGCACAGGCAGGCAAGCAGGGCGCACAGACAGAAAACAGCAGTCAGGCGTTTGAAATAGTATTTCATAAATTCTCCTGAAAAGATATTTATGGATATTATATTCATCAAAAAGAAAATTGACAATCAGAATTTCTATTGAAAAAAAGAAAAAGTTGCTTTAAAATATAAAGTATAGAAAAATACATGAGTGCTTCTGAAGAAGACATAAGAAAGGATGAAATTATGAGAACTGCGATTATTATGGGCTCTACCAGTGATTTATCAAAGGTGGAACCGGCGGTAGCAATATTAAAGGATTATGGTGTGACTGTAGATGTGAGATGCCTGTCAGCGCACCGGGCACATGCCGGATTATCTGAATTTATTGAAGAGACCAATCAGAACGGTACAGAGGTGATTATCACGGCAGCAGGTATGGCAGCAGCACTTCCGGGAGTGGTAGCATCCCAGACGGTTCTTCCGGTTATCGGAGTACCGCTTTCAGGCTCCGTATTAGACGGCATGGATGCGCTATATTCCATCGTTCAGATGCCATCCGGAATTCCGGTAGCTACCGTTGCGATCAATGGCAGCAAGAATGCTGCATATCTGGCACTTCAGATTATGGCTGTGAAGCATCCGGAGATTCGGGAGAAGCTGTTAGAGGAAAGACGTCAGATGGAAGAGAATGCCATGAAGGCAAATGAAGAAGTAATTGCAAAGTTTCAGTAAGAGATAAAGAAAAGGATCGGCAGAGGAGAGTTTCGTCTTCTCTGCTGATCCTTTTTTATGTTTATAATGAATTAAGCTAAAGGCTTGCCGGTCAGTAATTCATATGCTTCCAGATATTTGTCGATGGTCTTCTGTGCAATCTCTTCCGGAAGTTCCCAGTTGTTATCCGGGTTTGCCTTTAACCAGTCACGTGCAAACTGCTTATCAAAGGATGGCTGGCTCTGTCCCGGTTTGTAGCCTTCTGCCGGCCAGAAACGGGAGCTGTCCGGTGTCAGCATCTCATCACCCAGCACGATATTTCCATTCTCATCCAGACCGAACTCAAACTTGGTATCCGCAATAATGATGCCTTTGGTCAGTGCATAATCTGCGCATTTCTTATAAAGAGCAATAGTATAATCCTTTAATTTTGTGGCATATTCCAGACCTTTTCCCGGGAAGAATTTTTCCAGATGTTCTACGCTCTGTTCAAAGGAAATGTTCTCGTCGTGATCTCCGATTTCAGCCTTGGTAGAAGGTGTGTAAATCGGTTCCGGCAGTTTATCGGATTCCAACAGGCCTTCCGGTAATTTAATCCCGCAGACGGTACCGTTCTTTTCATAGCTTGCCCAGCCGCTTCCTGTAATGTAACCACGAACGATACATTCGATCGGGAGCATTTCGAGCTTCCGGCACATCATGCTGTTTCCATCAAATTTCGGCTGACGGAAGAACTCCGGCATATCATTTACATCTGTAGAAATCATATGATTTGGAAGAATATCGGAAGTCAGGTCAAACCAGAATTTAGACATCTGAGTTAAGACAGTCCCTTTCTTATGGATGATGTTTTTGAGAATTACATCAAAACAGCTGATTCTGTCGGTTGCAACCATGATCAGACTGTCGCCGTTGTCATAGATTTCACGTACCTTGCCCTCTTTGATTGGCTTTAATTCGTTTGCACTCATTTGTTTTACCTCTCAATCTTAAGATTCAATATTCCTGTTAAGCATAGTAGATTTTGTTGAAAAAATCAATACCCGATTGCGGTAAATAGGCAGTAACAGGCTTGAATTTTCCGAGGGCATCATGTATAGTTATATACAGGATTGATTTAAAGCTGTAAAGCGTATGCAAAGGAAAAGCAACAGTGGAGGTTAAAGGTATGAATCAAAACGGATTGATGATGCAGTATTTTGAATGGTATTTACCGGATGATGCTTCTTTGTGGAAGACACTGAAAGACAATGTTTCAAAGCTGAAGACCATGGGTGTAAGTGCTGTATGGCTTCCGCCGGCATATAAAGGAGCACAGGGCATTCATGATGTAGGTTATGGAGCATATGATTTATATGATCTGGGTGAATTTGACCAGAAAGGAACCGTTCCGACAAAATATGGAACCAAGGATGAGTATCTGGCAGCAATTAAAGCATTACAGACCAAGGGCATTGACGTCTATGCGGATGTCGTATTGAATCACAAGATGGGAGCCGATGAGACAGAGCAGGTAACAGCTGAAGAGTTCAATGCAGGAGACCGGAATCAGATGATCGGTGAGAAGAAGGTCATCCTTGGATGGACGAAGTTTACATTTCCGGGGCGAAAAGGGAAGTATTCGGACTTTACCTGGAACTGGACGCATTTTGATGGAATTGACTGGGATCAGAATGTAAGAAAGGGAGGTATTTACCGCCTGGAGGGTAAGACCTTTGATCAGGATGTAGATGAAGAGAACGGAAATTATGATTATCTGATGGGCTCCGATCTTGACTTTGATAATCCGGAAGTGCGGGAGGAACTTTATCGCTGGGGCGAATGGTATTTGGATACGACCGGTGTGAATGGGTTCCGTCTGGATGCGGTGAAACATATCGGAAGCGGCTTCTATCGAGACTGGTTACCTAAAATGCGGGAAGAGACCGGCAAGGAGCTTTTTACGGTCGGAGAGTACTGGCACTGGGATGTGAATCATCTGGAGTCCTATCTGGACCGGGTCAATAATGTGATGAGTCTGTTTGATGTGCCGTTGCACCTGCATTTCCATGATGCATCGCGGGCACATGGAAATTATGATCTGCGCACGATTTTTGATAACACACTGGTGGCAAGACGGCCGATGGAGGCAGTGACATTTGTAGATAACCACGACAGTCAGCCGGGACAGTCATTGGAGTCCTGGGTAGAGGACTGGTTTAAGCCGATGGCATATGCCATGATCCTGCTTCGCGAGAGTGGATATCCGTGTCTGTTCTACGGAGATTATGCAGGGATTCCGCATAATCAGATCGCACCGATGAAACCGGTTCTTGATAAGCTGCTGAGACTGCGGAAGAAGCATGCATACGGTCCACAGCATGATTATCTGGATGATCCGAATGTGATCGGCTGGACAAGAGAAGGAGATGCGGCACATAAGGATTCCGGATGCGCGGTTGTCATCTCTGACGGTACCGGCGGTACGAAGCATATGTATATTGGCAGGCAGTTTGCAGGCAAGCATTTTGTGGATGCAATGAAGAATGCAAAGTATAATATTAAAATCGATGAAAACGGATATGGTGATTTTTATGTAAATCGTGCAGCAGTGTCTGTCTGGATTCAGAAGGAACCGAAAAGCACAAAGACAACACAGGAGTAGACCAGGATATACCGGAAGAGGTGGAAAATATGGGAAAGACCATTCATACAGAGGCAGTTGAATTGTTGTTTGATGCGATTCAGACACTGCAGACAAAAGAAGAGTTTTATGCGTTTTTTGAAGATCTGTGTACAGTCAATGAAGTATTGTCATTGGCACAACGGATCGAGGTGGCTCAGAAACTGGAGCAGGGAAGAACCTATGTTGAAGTGACGAATGAAACGGGTGCTTCAACGGCAACAATCAGCCGTGTAAATCGGATACTGAATTATGGAACAGACGGGTTGAAGATTGCACTGGAACGGCTGGATACAACAGCAGATGCAGAGAAGGACTCAGAGAACTGAACCGGTATAGGTATTATTTCTCTTCCTTCGCATTTTTGGAAGCTTCTGCAGAGGAATCGGTATTCTGATCCGGTACCAGTTCATCAATGATCTTCTCGACCAACTGTGTTTTCAAATATATATCGTAGCTCAGTAATGCAACGAAGGTGAAATCCTGCAGATAAGAAGCGGAGTTCATAGCATCGGAAGCCAGTTCCGGGTGTTCATCCCTGATCTTCTGATTTACGATCTCATAGGTTTTGAAAATCTCCTGCTTATCCATCTGATACTGGAGCTGGGCCAGTTCTACAACGGTGGAATAAATGCTCTCCAGAGTTACGGAGTCTGTCTCGGAAGCATGGAAATATTTCTCAATCATTGGAGCCAGTAATTTCTGGATGTCTCCAATGGACAGGAAATTCTTCAGATAATAAGTATAGATCAGAAGAATGATATGCTCCTTGGAATACTTCTTTTTCTCCGGTGGCGGCAGAAGATGATTCTTCGTGTAGTTGTTGATCATGGTCTTTGTCAGAATCTTATCATCCGGAGTTCGCTTATTATTACTTAGATGCTTATCCATAAAAGTTGTAACCTGATCCATATACAACTCAATGGCAGGGATATCTGCCGGTTCAATATAATCCATTTGAATCGCATCACGAATTTGTTTTTTTATTTCATCAAATGACAGTCCGTCCATATTATTATCCTCTCTTCGTTCTGACAACATAATAACGCTATTATATAGTATTGAAAACCATATGTAAAGAAAAAATAAAATTCTACTGTGTTACTGCGGTTTTACCTGCCCGAAGATTTCCTTGGTAACATCGGACTTGTTCATGGTATAAAGGTGAATACCGTCCACCTCATTCTCGATTAATTCCTGAATCTGGCGGATTGCATAGTCAATTCCGGCCTTTTTCATATCCTCCGGAGAATCACCGTATTTTGCAAATAGATTACTGAGCTCCGTCGGTACGGAAGATCCGGACAATTGAATACTGGTTCCAATCTGTTTTACAGAGGTGATCGGCATAATACCTGCCGTGATCGGAGTCTGAATGCCATGAGCCCGTGCAGCTTCCCGGAACTGTAAAAATTTCTGATTGTCAAAAAACATCTGCGTAATGAAGAAGTGGACACCGGTGTCTGCTTTTAATTTTAAATGTTTTAAATCCTCTTCAACGGATGCTGATTCCGGATGCTTTTCCGGATAACAGGCGGCAGCAATACACATATCAGAAGAGGCTGCGTCACGAATGATTGGAATGATATCGCTGGCATGTTTGAAATGACGGTTGGCAAAATCTTCATCAGACATGTCTCTTGGCTGATCACCACGCAGGGCGAGAACATTATGAACGCCTTTTTTATTTAACTCTGCAACCATGTGGCGGAGAAAATGCTCATCCATAGCAACCGAGGTCAGATGCGCAAGAGCCTCGACTTCGCAGATGTTCTGGATATAAGCGGCAATAGTGGAAGTTTTTTTACTGGTACTGCCGCCGGCACCGTAAGTTACACTGATAAAATCCGGGCGGCAGGTCTGAATCTCATCCAAAGTTTTAAATATAGAATAAATATCGTCATTTCTTTTTGGCGGAAATACCTCACAGGAATAAACAGTTCTGCCGGTTTGAAAAATGTCTTTGATCATAGGGAGTCCTTTCTGGCGGAATATAGCTCGTCATTGAATAGAATCAATACATGAACTATGTCGCTTCGCTTGTACATAGTTTAATTATTATAAGTAGTATTTAATATAGAAGGCAGAGGGAATGATAATGAGAAAAGGTACAGTTAAAACTGCACCTTTTCTATAATCGGATATCGATATTCTGTCCCAGATTTGGTGTGACGGAAGATTCCATGAGCTTGGCCAAGGCATCGCCGTTTGTTTCCATAGTATCTAATGTTTTAGACATAAGTGCCAGGCTCCAATCCCGCTGAACCCGTTCTGTGGACATAGCAATTGATAATGCCGGAATATCCATATTACCACCTCCAATTAGTACCTATATAATATCAAATAAAATAAGAAAAATCAATGCAAGAATGAGAAAAAAGGACAAAATCGGTTGACTTCTGCTTATCAGCTTGTTATAATTAGTTCGATTATTTGTAATAGATTTGTAACAATTGGCGGTTCATTAAGGAGGATATTTGTAATGATACGCAAGATAATGAAGAATGCAATAATTACAGCAGCAGCTACAGCAATGTTGCTGGGATTCGGAACAGATACGAAGGCGGCAGATGCATATAGAGATACAGCAGTTGCTGGTATTGATGCAGCAATTGACCAGTATGTAACAACACAGGCTGTCACAGCAGAAACCACAGAAGAGGCAGAGGTATCCACTGAGGCATCTACAGTAGAGCCGGTTCAGGAATCAACAGCCAGATATCCGCAGTTTGAGAATAAGCTTATGGCGAATGTCAGTGATTATATGAACATCCGGGCAGAAGCGGATGAGAATTCAGAAGCAGTCGGAAAGCTTCCTCACGGAGCAGTTGCAGAGGTATTGGAGCAGGGAGATACTTGGACTAAGATCCAGTCAGGATCGGTTACCGGTTATGTAAAGAATGAGTATGTGGTATTCGGAGATGATGCCGGTGATTATGCAGAGGCGAATTGTGATAAGATAGCAACGGTTAATACTACAACATTGAAGGTACGAGAAGAAGCAAGTGCAGACAGCACATGCCTGACCATGATTCCGGAAGGTGAGTCTTATGAAGTTGTAGAGACAGCAGACGGCTGGACCAAGCTTTTGATTTCAGAAGAGTTTACCGGATATGTTTCCGATGAGTTCATTGATATTGATTATGATTTGGGTACTGCAATTTCTAAGGAAGAGGAAGAGGCAGAGCAGGCAAGACAGGCAGAACTTGCACGTCAGGCACAGCAGGCAGCAGCACAGCCGGCAGCTCCGGCAGCTCCGTCTACACCATCCGCTCCGCAGGCTCCGGTTGATCCGGGAGTTGTGAGCGGTACGAGAGCAGATGTTGTGAATTATGCATTGCAGTTTGTTGGAAATCCGTATGTATACGGAGGAACCAGTCTGACAAACGGTACTGACTGTTCCGGATTTACAATGAGCGTATTTGCACATTTCGGATATTCACTGAACCGTTCATCCAGAGATCAGATTTATAACGGAACCAATATCGGTATTTATGAAGTACAGCCGGGAGACCTGTTATTCTATAACAATGGCGGTTCAACGATAGGACATGTAGCATTGTATATTGGTAACGGACAGATTGTTCATGCAAGTACAGAACGAACCGGTATTATTGTATCGAATGCATATTACCAGACACCATGTGGTGCAACCAGAATTCTTCCGTAGAAGAATCCATCTACAGAGGAATGAAGAATTAAAAAACGATTAAAAGAGAGCAGATAGACTGTCGGTAGATTTTATTGAGATTTACCGGCAGTTTTTTTACTGTACAGATGATAGAAAATGATATGCGCGGTTGTACGAAATATGTAAAAACTGAATTTGAGACAAAATGTAAGATAATGTACGAAAATTGTCAGATAAAGACTTAAAATAGAAAAATGTCATTATACGGTAAAAAGGGGAAGAATGCACAAACTTTTTAGATGGAAAGTACGGAGAAGTACCAAAAACAAATTTTGATTGTGGATAATTACAGGAGGGCTGTGGATAAATAATGGGAAGAAAACCTATAAAATAGGTTATTCACAAAGTTATCCACGTTATCCACAAAAAGAAGGCCGACGGTGAAAAAGTTTTTACGAAACAGATGTTTTGTGAGAAGTTATGAAAAAGGGCTAAATGGAGAATAAAATTCTAAATGACAAAAGATGAAATAAAGAAAAAAAGAATGTAAATTGTTAGAAAATTTCAACGATTTATGTAAATATTCTATAATAAAAATGTAAAAACGATTGAAAATATCCGTCGGTATGGTATAATAAGTCCATAAGCAGCTCACAGGGCTTCTTATAAGCGTATATGGTTGGCGGAGAAGGTCTTCCATATACCGTCGAGAGTAGCAGCTCTCAAATATGACAGGTAAAGGAGTGGGCATTATGAACTACAGAATCAGCGGAAAAAACATTGAGGTTACAGAGGGGCTTCGGACAGCCGTACAGGATAAGTTAAATAAACTTGAGAAGTACTTTACGGATGAAACAGAGATACAGGTTACATTTTCTGTAGAGAAGGATAGACAGAAGATTGAGGTTACGATCCCGGTTAAAGGAAGTGTTATTCGTGCAGAGCAGGTGAGTGATGATATGTATGTGTCAATCGATCTGGTTGAGGAGGTTATCGAGAGACAGGTTAATCGTTATAAGAAGAAATTAGTAGATCAACAGCAGAATGCAGCGTTTTTCCAGAAAGAATTTTTGGAAGATGATGAGGCTGATGATGAGGAAATCCGTATCATCCGGAGTAAGAAGTTTGCTGTAAAACCAATGGATGCTGAAGAAGCTTGTATTCAGATGGAATTATTGGGACATAACTTCTTTGTATTCAGAAATGCTGAAACAGATGAAGTAAATGTGGTTTATAAGAGAAAGGGCAATACATACGGTCTGATCGAACCGGAATATTAAACCGACGTGCATAAGCAGAAAGCGGTTCCTGTACAAAGCAGGAACTGCTTTTTTTCTTGCGTGAAAGTATCAATGGTGTTACAATATAAAAGATTGTAAAGAACCATTGTTTGGTTCTTATGATGGATCAGGAGAGAGACCGAAAAACTAAGTATAGGAGTTGTAGGAATGAGTATTATAGAAAAAGTCTTTGGGACGCATAGTGAGAAGGAATTAAAAAGAATTTATCCTTTGGTAGATAAGATTGAAGCATTGGATTCTACGATGGCGGCTTTAAGTGATGATGAACTGAGAGGCAAGACGGATGAGTTTAAGGCAAGACTGGCGAAGGGGGAAACGCTGGATGACCTGCTGGTAGAAGCATTTGCTACCGTAAGAGAGGCGGCATATCGTGTCTTGAAGATGAAGCATTACCGGGTACAGCTGATCGGTGGTATTGTTTTACATCAGGGACGTATTGCAGAGATGAGAACCGGTGAAGGTAAGACATTGGTATCTACACTTCCGGCTTATCTGAATGCACTGGAAGGCAAGGGCGTTCATATTGTAACGGTAAATGATTATCTGGCAAAGCGAGATGCCGAGTGGATGGGTCAGGTACATGAGTTTTTAGGTCTTAAAGTCGGTGTGATCCTGAACAGTTCAAACAATGATGAGCGCCGGGAAGCGTATAACTGTGATATTACATATATCACAAACAATGAGCTGGGATTTGATTATCTTCGGGACAATATGGTTATTTATAAAGAACAGCTGGTTCAGAGGGAACTGCATTATGCAATTGTCGATGAGGTAGACTCTGTATTGATCGATGAGGCGAGAACTCCGTTGATCATTTCCGGTCAGAGTGGTAAATCCACAGATTTATATCGGATGTGTGATTATCTTGCACGCCGGATGCAGAAAGGTAGTTCCGATGGTGAGCTTTCCAAGATGGATGCATTGATGGGAACGGACATAGAAGAGGATGGAGATTTCCTGGTTAATGAGAAAGATAAGATCGTTATGCTGACTGCACAGGGCGTAAAGGAAGTTGAGAAGTTTTTCCATATTGATAACTTGGCAGATGCAGAAAATCTGGATATTCAGCATAATATGATTCTGGCATTAAAGGCACATTATCTGATGTTCCGGGATAAGGATTATGTTGTAAAAGATGATGAGGTTCTGATTGTTGATGAGTTTACCGGACGTATTATGCCGGGCCGTCGGTATTCGGATGGCCTTCATCAGGCAATCGAAGCAAAGGAGAATGTAAAGGTTAAACGTGAGAGTAAAACACTTGCTACCATTACATTCCAGAATTTCTTTAATAAATATGCAAAGAAAGCCGGTATGACCGGTACGGCACAGACAGAGGAAACGGAGTTCCGTGAGATTTATGGTATGGATGTTATCGTGATTCCGACGAATCTTCCAATTCGAAGAGTGGATCATGATGATGCAATGTTCCGGACTAAGCGTGAGAAGCTGAATGCAGTTGTAGAGTCGGTGAAGGAGTCTTATGAAAAAGGTCAGCCGGTACTGGTTGGTACCGTCAGTATTGAAGGTTCGGAAGAACTGAGTCATATGCTGGTAAAGCAGGGGATTCCACATAAAGTATTGAATGCAAAGTTCCATGAATTAGAGGCAGAAATCGTAGCGGATGCAGGTCAGAAGAAGGCAGTTACCATTGCTACCAATATGGCAGGCCGTGGTACGGATATTAAGCTTGGAGAAGGAGTGTTAGATCTTGGCGGCTTAAAGATTATCGGTACCGAGCGACATGAGTCCAGACGTATTGATAATCAGCTGCGCGGACGTGCCGGACGGCAGGGAGATGTTGGTGAGTCGAAGTTCTACCTGTCCATGGAGGATGATCTGATGCGTTTGTTTGGTTCTGAACGGATCATAACGATGATGGATCAGTTGAACGTGCCGGAAGGTGAGGAGATTCATCACAAGATGCTTACCAAAGCTGTAGAGCGGGCACAGAAGAAGATAGAAAATAATAACTTTGGTATTCGTCGTAATCTGATGAAATATGATGAAGTGAATAATGAACAGCGCGAAATCATTTATGCAGAACGCAGACGTGTATTAAATGGTGAAAATATGCGTGATGTTGTATTTAATATGATGATGGATACCGTGGATTCCTGTGTGGACCGGACAATCATGAGCGGCAGCAATGCAGAGGAATGGGACATTCGCGCATTAAATGAACTGCTGATCCCGATTGTTCCGATGGATCCGGTAGAATTGACGGATGAGGAAAAAGCGAGCGGTGATGTTAAAAAGTTAAAACAACGGCTGAAAGAGATCACAGCAAAATTATATGAAGAGAAGGAAAGCGAGTTCCAGCAGGAAGAGCAGATTCGTGAATTGGAACGTGTTATCCTGTTAAAGGTAATTGACCGTAAATGGATGGATCATATTGATGATATGTCACAGCTTAGACAGAGCATCGGGCTTCAGGCATATGGACAGAAAGATCCGGTTATTGAATATAAGTATGCCGGTTATGATATGTTCCAGGAAATGACAAATGCGATCAAGCAGGATACAACCAGACTTCTGCTGCATGTGCGTGTTGAGCAGAAGATAGAGCGTGAGCAGGTGGCGAAGGCAACCGGAACCAATAAGGATGATACGGTAGCCAAGGGACCGATTCGGAGAAAAGAAGCAAAAATCGGAAGAAATGATCCGTGTCCTTGCGGTTCCGGATTAAAGTATAAGCAGTGCTGTGGACGTGGTAAATGATTCCAAAACAGCAATTAATATCAGAAAATAAAGTAGGTGAGAGTAGTGATCGAGTTAGATCAGGTTCGATTTGAACTGAAAAACTATCGTACACCACTGGCGGAAGTAAGGGATTCACTTTGACATCCCTTATCTGAAGGATGAGTTGGAAAAGTACGATTATCAGATGCAGGAGCCGGGATTCTGGGATGATGTGGAGAAGTCCCAGGAGACTATGAAAAAGGTGAAAGCACTGAAGGATACCGTAGAGAATTTTGAAGCATTGGAGCAGGAATACGAGGATATCGATACTATGATCCAGATGGCTGAGGAGGAGAATGAGCCGGAGCTTGTGCCGGAGATTCAGGAGATGCTTCAGAAATTTATAACCGATTTTGATGCTTTACGGATACGGACATTATTGTCCGGCGAATTTGACCGGGAGAATGCGGTCGTGACACTGCATGCAGGAACCGGCGGAACAGAGGCCTGCGACTGGGTAAGTATGTTATATCGTATGTATACCCGATGGGCGGAGAAAAAGGGTTTTCAGGTAGAAGTCCTGGATTATCTGGATGGAGAAGAAGCCGGAATTAAATCCGTAACATTCCAGGTGAATGGAGAGAATGCATTTGGCTATCTGAAGTCAGAGAAGGGCGTACACCGTCTGGTGCGGATATCACCGTTTAATGCAGCCGGTAAGCGCCAGACTTCTTTTGCATCCTGTGATGTCATGCCGGATATAGAGGAAGATTTGGAAGTAGAGATCAATGAAGATGATCTGCGGATCGATACGTACCGATCAAGCGGTGCAGGCGGTCAGCATATTAATAAAACATCTTCGGCGGTCAGAATTACACATATCCCGACAGGGATAGTGGTACAGTGTCAGAATGAGCGCTCGCAGCATAGTAATAAGGACCGCGCCATGAAGATGTTAAAGGCAAAGCTTTATATGATCAAGCAACAGGAAAACCTGGAGAAGATATCGGATATTCGGGGCGAAGTACTTGATAATACATGGGGCAGTCAGATCCGGTCTTATGTGATGCAGCCGTATACGATGGTGAAGGATCACCGGACAAATGCAGAATCGGGAAATGTAAGTGCAGTTCTGGATGGCGATATTGATTTGTTTATTAATGCATATCTGAAGTGGTCTAATACAAATCGTGATGCAGTACAGGATTAAAACAGGGGAACAGGAGTGATGGTATGAGCGAAGAGAAACATGTAGTATTCCGCTTAGGGAATGAGAAATACAGTATGAATATTGCATATGTAAAAGCAATCGAAGAACAATATTCGATTATTCCGCTTCCGGATGCTCCGGAGAATGTAAAAGGAATGATCAATCTTCGGGGAGAAATCATTCCGGTCTACAGTCTTCGGTCGCGGTTTCATATGGAAGAGATTGAAAAGACCAGAGATACCCAGCTTCTGATCGCGATGGCTGATAATATACAGATTGCATTTGAGGTGGATCAGGTTATAGGGATTGAAACGATTGAAGAGGAGAACAGAAGGGAGATACCGGTTGTGATTCGTGGCGAATCGACCGGATATATCGGTGGAATTCTGAACATCCGGGATCAGATCGTTGTAGAAATATCAGTTGCCAATATAATGTCAGAAAGTGAATGGGCTGACATTGAGCAATTGATGAGAGAGCATGAGTAAAACCCGGCACAACAGTGCCTGAATAAAGACAAAAAGGAGAAACAAGAGATGGTAAACATTGCGGTATTAGGCTATGGTACAGTTGGTTCCGGAGTCGTAGAAGTTATTCAGACCAATCAGGAGATTGTAAATAAGCGGGCAGGTCAGGAAGTAAATATTAAATATGTATTGGACCTGCGTGAATTCGAAGGAGATCCGATCCAGAAGATTCTGGTTCATGATTATGATACAATTCTGAATGATAAGGACGTCAAAGTAGTTGTTGAAGTAATGGGCGGTGTAGAACCGGCGCATACCTTTGTGAAGCAGGCACTGGAAAACGGAAAGAGCGTATGTACCTCTAATAAAGAAATGGTTGCAAAATACGGTGCAGAGCTGATTCAGATTGCAGAAGACAATAATGTGAATTTCCTGTATGAAGCAAGTGTTGGCGGTGGTATACCGATCATCCGGCCGTTAACCAGTTCCCTGACCTGTGATGATATTACTGAGGTTTCAGGAATTTTAAATGGTACTACAAATTATATCCTGACTAAGATGCGTGACGAAGGGGCTGCATTTGCAGATGTACTGCGGGAAGCACAGGAGAAGGGATATGCGGAGCGGAATCCGGAAGCAGATATCGAAGGATATGATGCCTGCCGTAAAATTGCAATCTTAACTTCTTTGGTATGTGGTCAGCAGGTTGATTATGAGGATGTGCATACAGAAGGTATTACAAAAATTACAGAAAAAGATTTCTTATATGCGAAGGCATTAAAGGGTTCTATTAAATTATTGGGAACCTATCAGCGTATGGATGGAAAAGCATATGTAATGGTTGCGCCGATGATCGTGAGTGAAAAACATCCGTTATATCATGTAGATGGTGTGTTTAATGCAATTTTTGTTCACGGCAATATGTTAGATGATGCTATGTTCTATGGACGGGGAGCCGGAAAGCTGCCGACAGCCAGTGCAGTAGTATCTGATGTGGTAGATGAAGTAAAGCATATGGGGAAAAACATTATGCAGATATGGGAACCCGGTAAATTAGAGCTGGGCAACTTTGATGAGTGGAAGCATAAATTCCTGGTGCGGATTCAGTCTGCAGATATTGATGATGTAGATATGGAGGATGTAAAAGAAGCATTTGGTGACGTATTATATATCAAGGCACCGGGTGTTGAGAACGAGACTGCATTTGTTACTACGCCAATTGAAGAAGGAAAGTTTAGAGAAGCAATCCAGAAGTTTAGCGGCGTTCTGAATACAGTACGTGTAGGATTTTAAGACATACAATATAGAAAGATAATAATAGATAGTAAGTGAAGCGGAAGAAATATCCGGATATTTAAGAAGGTTAAATATTCGGATATTTTGGACTATAAAACAAAGGAGGAGACTATGAAAAGACATTATCTCAAACAAGTAATAGCAGCAACGTTAAGTGTAGCAATGATACTGACGACGATGCCTGCTGCCAAAGATGGAACAGCAGTTTATGCAGAAGAACTGCAGGAATCCAGCAATGAGTCAGAAAATATAGACTACAGTATTATGGATACATCGGAAATGATAGGGGAAGCTGTCCAGAATGACAGAAGTGCATCGGAAGCAGAGGTGTTAACAGATGCATATATAGCTCCGGATGGTGAAACAGCAGACATGCAGGCAGAGGAAATGCCGAAAGCACCACAGGGATATCAGTTGGAAGGATCGACAGGAGAAGAAACTGTAGTAACTGAAGACACAGAACCTGAGGAAGAGACACCGGCAACCACGGAAGAAGTGCTGACCGAGGAAGAAGCATCAGTAACCACGGAAGAAGTGCCGACTGAGGAAGAGACATCAGTAACTACGGAAGAAGTGCCGACCGAGGAAGAGACATCAGCAACCACGGAAGAAGTGCCAACTGAGAAAGAGACATCAGCAACCACGAAAGAAATGCCGACTGAGAAAGAGACATCAGCAACCACGGAAGAAGTGCCGATCGAGGAAGAGACATCAGCAACCACGGAAGAAGTGCCGACCGAGGAAGAGACATCAGTAACCACGGAAGAAGTGCTAACTGAGGAGGAACAACCGGTAATATCTGCGACGACAGTAGATATGTATCCGGAGGTGGCTGGAGGTACCTGTGGTGAGAAACTGACGTGGAGTTTGTCTAATGGTACGTTAACGATTAAAGGAACCGGTGCCATGACTGAGTATAGTTATGATAATCGCCCATGGGAGAATGACATAAATAGTATCAAGAAGGTTGTAATCCGGAATGGAGTAACAACGATTTCGCCATATGCATTTTATAAATGTGAGAAACTGCAGTCGGTTACAATTCCGCAGAGTGTTCAGACAATTGGAAAAATACTATTTGCAGAATGTGCGGCGCTGAAAACTGTATCCCTTCCGGCAAAAGTGACGACAATTCCATATGCTTGTTTTGCAAACTGTACAGAGTTGCAGAGCATAGAAATGCCGGGCGTAACGACGATTGATGATTACGCTTTTCAGGGTTTGAATATGCCAGGTATGCAGATTGGGAAAAAGGTAACCAAGATTTCATATCTGGCATTTGCCTCAGCCAGAATTAAAGCATATACAGTGGAAAGCGGAAATCCGGTATATACATCGAAAAATGGAGTGATTTACGCAGATAAGGGAAAGACATTATATGCATATCCAGCGGGTTCCACTGCGAGCAGCTTTGCAATTCCTTCCGGCGTGACAAAAATCGGAGATGCAGCATTTATACAGGCCAAATATCTGATGGCAGTGACATTCCCATCTTCCGTGAAAACTCTGGGTTCCAGTGCATTTCAGGGGAGCGGATTGCGCTCAGTGACGATTCCGGATACGGTCACGTCAGTGGATAATTTTACATTTTATGAGTCTGGTGTAAAGACAGTGACATTTGGAAAAGGCTTAAAGACAACAGCCTATGAGATGTTTGAGAAATGCAGAGAACTGGGAACGATTAATTTTGGTGGTATTCAGGAGCTAGATGCACGGACATTTGCATATTGTAGCAGTCTGGAAAATGTTACGATTCCGGCCGGAGTCAAGAGAATCGGCAATGGTACATTTGGCGAATGCTGGATGCTGGAAACGGTAACGATTCAGGGAACATTGAATTGCATTCCGTTTCAGGCGTTTTTGAATTGTTCATCACTTAAGAATGTGATTATTACAGGAAAGGTGCCGAATATTTACAGAGCGTCCTTCTTAGGATGTCGCAGCTTGAAATCAATTACCCTGCCAAAGACGACAACATACGTACATCCTTGGGCATTCGAAACAGGAACAGAGATTCATTGTTTGAACGCAGCTATGAAACCATTCGGAAAACATGGTTATCGACAGCTGGATACGGTCAGTATCAATGGTAAATATTACTATTCAAAAGCTTATGAAGTGCTGAATCTGGTGAATCGGGAACGTGCGAAAAACGGTCTGGGTAAGCTATATATGAATCAGGAATTACTGGAGACGGCCATGACAAGAGCCGGAGAGACCGCAGTCTGTTTCTCGCATACCAGACCGGACAGTTCACTCTGCTTTGAGCTGAACATGGATATGAGCGCAGAAAATATTGCAGCAGGTCAGACCAGTGCAGCCGCCGCTATGGATAGCTGGATGAATTCACAGGGACACCGGGAAAACATCTTGTCAAAAGAAGTTTCCAACATCGGAATCGGATGTTTTTATCACAACGGTACTTACTATTGGGTACAGTGCTTTGGAACAGGATCCGATAGCAGCAATTGTAAGAAACCGGCAGATACATCAAAAACGCAGACGATTCAGATCGCTGACAGTACGTTTTCGGATGCAGCCATCGGTGCCGGGATAAGCTTCTCGTTTGGCGAACAAAAAGAATATTCTTATAGTATGAAGCTGGTACCGGAGACAACGGTGCTTTCCAAGGGACAGACAACAAAGGTAAAAGTACTGTTAAAGAATGCCGGGATAGACTACTGGTATGCGACATTGAACAATTCCGGTATTACATGGACCAGCTCAGACCAGAGTACCATGGCTGTATCTGCAGGAAAAGTGACAGCGAAAAAAGATGGTACCGCAACGATCAAAGCGAGTCTGAAATATTACTCGGCAAAGGTGAATGTCGGTTCAAAACAACTTACAAAAGTAGAACAGTTTGTTTCGCGGTTATATACCAAGTGCCTGAAGCGGAGTCTGGATACCGATGGATTAAAGTACTGGAATGACATGCTGGTTTCAAAACAGAAGAGTGGTGCAGAAGTCGGTTATGGATTTGTATTCAGTGATGAATATAAGGCTAAGAAGACAACAGATAAACAGTTTATTACGATGCTCTATCAGGTGTTTATGGACAGAGAACCGGATCAGGCGGGGCTTACATATTGGGCAGGTCTGTTAAAGGATGGCGTATCAAGAGAATATGTGTATCATGGATTTGCAACCTCACAGGAATATACGAATATCTGTAATTCTTATGGCATCACACGTGGCACGATCACATTAAAACAGGCACGGGACAAGAACATTAATCTGACCCGATTTGTAACAAGAATCTATGATAAGGCTCTGGCAAGAAGCTGGGATGAATCAGGATTAAATTACTGGTGCGGTCAGATTCAGAGCGGAGCAATGACTCCGACACAGGTTGCGGAAAACTTTATTTATGCTAAGGAATTTACCGATAAGCACTTAAGCAATACAGAGTATGTGAAGGTGCTCTATCGGACCTTTATGGGACGGGAAGCCGATAATGCCGGATTAAACTACTGGGTCGGCCGTCTGAATAAGGGCGAGAGCCGCAAGGCGGTGTTGAAGAGCTTTGCGGGATGTCCGGAGTTTAAGAATATTGTAAAGAGCTTCGGATTGTAGAAATAGAAACCGGGTTATTTTGTCAGGTGAAATGGCAGAATAACCCGGTTTTATGAGTATAGGAGGAGGTTGTTGGCATAGTTCCGAGCCATCCGGTTTCCACTATACGAACCATTAAAAATATGGTAAAATATATTTCGTATAATTGAATGCAATATACTCTGCAAAGGAGGAATCTATATGGGAATGAAACGGACAGACTACATTGGCTGGGATCAGTATTTTATGGGAATCGCACTGCTTTCCGCAGAGCGCAGTAAGGATCCGTCAACACAGGTAGGAGCCTGTATCGTAGATGAGAATAACCGGATTTTATCCGTTGGTTATAATGGAATGCCATGTGGCTGTGATGATGATGAGATGCCGTGGGGAAAAGTTGGAAATGCACTGGATAACAAATACTTCTTTGTGTGCCATGCGGAGCTGAATGCAATCTTAAATTACCGGGGAGGTTCTTTAAGAGGTGCCAAATGCTACTCTACATTATTCCCATGTAATGAATGTGCGAAGGCAATCATTCAGAGCGGAATCAGAGAAATCATTTATTTGTCAGACAAATATGCAGATACAGAGGCAACAATCGCATCCAAGCGGATGTTCCGGATGGCCGGTGTGAAGTTCCGGGCATTTGAACCGCAGGGTAAGACGATTACATTGCATATATAGTAGAAATATCCACAGGCAATATAAACGCCTGTGAAAGAACATGAGAACCGGAGGAAAGAACAACATGGATATCACGAAGGTGATTGCTACAGAATTAGGAATTCGAACCAGTCAGGTAGAGGCTGTTATTAAATTGATCGATGAAGGAAATACCATTCCGTTCATTGCAAGATACAGAAAGGAAGCGCATGGCGGACTGAATGATGAGGTTCTGCGTAATCTGGACGAGCGGCTTACATATCTGCGTAATCTGGAGGAACGGAAGGAAGCAGTCCTAAAGTCTATCGAGGAGCAGGAGAAGCTGACGCCGGAGCTGCAGAAGCAGATCGAGGAAGCAATGACATTGGTAGCAGTGGAGGATTTGTACCGCCCGTATAAGCAGAAGCGCAGAACCAGAGCGACCATAGCGAAAGAGAAGGGACTGGAAGGCCTGGCAAATATTATATGGCTGCAGATGACGAAACAGCCGATCGAAGAAGAGGCGAAGGCATACCTGAATGAAGAAAAGGGCGTTGCAAGTGTTGAGGATGCGATTCAGGGTGCGAAAGATATTCTGGCAGAAACAGTTTCGGATCAGGCACAGTACCGGACATGGATTCGGAACATTACCTGGAAGGAAGGTATCCTGACTTCGACCGCGAAGGATCCTGAGGCAGAATCCGTGTATGAGATGTATTATGATTTCCAGGAGGGCGTGGCTAAAATGGCAGGCTACCGGATCCTGGCGGTGAATCGTGGTGAGAAGGAGAAAATCCTGACGGTTAAACTTCAGGCACCGGAGGAGAAGATCCTGAATTATCTTGAGAAACAGGTAATCGTAAAGGATAATCCGATAACAACTCCGATATTAAAGGATATTTGTGAGGACAGTTATCATCGTCTGATCGCAGATTCCATTGAGCGTGATATTCGAAATGAAATGACAGAGCATGCAGAGGACGGTGCCATCGAGGTATTCGGACAGAACCTGAATCAGCTTCTGATGCAGCCACCGATCGCCGGACAGGTTGTATTAGGCTGGGATCCTGCATTCCGTACCGGCTGCAAGCTGGCGGTTGTAGATGCAACCGGAAAAGTACTGGATACGAAGGTAATCTATCCGACTGCACCACAGAATAAGATAGAAGAGTCGAAAAAGATCGTACATCAGCTGATCCGTAAATATGGAATCACTCTGATTTCCGTAGGAAACGGTACCGCATCACGGGAATCTGAGCAGGTGATCGTAGATCTGTTAAAGGAGATCAAAGAGCCGGTACAGTATGTAATTGTAAATGAAGCCGGAGCATCCGTATATTCAGCAAGTAAGCTGGCAACCGAGGAATTCCCGAATTTTGATGTCGGACAGCGGAGTGCGGCATCCATTGCCAGACGGATTCAGGATCCACTGGCTGAACTGGTAAAGATTGACCCGAAATCCATAGGTGTCGGACAGTATCAGCATGATATGAATCAGAAGAAGCTGGGGGATGCCCTGTCAGCAGTGGTGGAGGATTGTGTAAACCATGTCGGTGTAGACTTAAATACAGCATCCGTATCACTGCTTGAATATGTATCCGGCATTTCTAAGGCATTAGCGAAGAATATCGTAGCTTACCGGGAAGAGCATGGAAGCTTTAAGAACCGGAAGGAGTTGCTGAAAGTGGCGAAGCTTGGGCCGAAAGCATTTGAGCAGTGTGCCGGATTCATGCGGATATCCGGTGGAGAGAATCCGTTAGACGGAACCAGTGTTCATCCGGAGTCTTATGCGGCAGCGACAAAGCTGCTGACAAAGCTCGGTTATCATCTGGCAGACATTGCATCCGGCGGATTGATTGGGTTATCACTGGCTGCGAAGGATACAAAGACATTATCCAAAGATCTGGATGTTGGTGAGATTACCTTAAAAGATATTATTCAGGAGCTTGAAAAGCCGGGTAGAGATCCACGGGATGAGATGCCGAAGCCGATCCTGCGATCCGATGTTATGGAGATGAAGGATTTAAAGGAAGGCATGATCTTAAAGGGAACCGTCCGGAATGTCATTGATTTCGGCGCATTCGTAGATATTGGTGTTCATCAGGACGGGCTGGTGCACATTTCACAGATGAGCGATAAGTTTATTAAACATCCGTTGGAAGTGGTCAGTGTCGGTGATATTGTAGAGGTTAAGATTCTGGGCGTGGATCTGCAGAAAAAGCGGATCCAGCTTACAATGAAGCTATAAAAATCAGGGGAGAGATGGAGAAATATCAAATACAGCATAGAAGCAGAAGGAGAGAAACAGATGATGCAGAGGGAATCAGATACAGAAGTTCAGGTAGAAAATCAGTCAGAATCACCGGTAACAGATGCGCAGGCGGAAACAGAGGGGGTACGGATTTCCGTAGGCATGAAAGTAGGATATATGTATTCGTTTTTGATGCAGCATACCCACCGTTCATTTAAGGGGATTTTTGGTGTGTGCATCAGTGTGGCGGCATTGGCAGCATTTGCATTGTCCTTTGATGGAAGTGGAGATACAACACGCAAGGTGATCCTGCTGATCATAGGGCTCCTGTTTACGGTTGTGAATCCAATCATCCTGCTGATCAAGGCACAGCAGCAGGTATTATTGTCACCGGTATATAAGAATCCGTTGACATATCTTTTTACAGAAGACGGAATGACAGTCAGTCAGGGTGAACAGGAACAGTCATTAGCCTGGAATGCAATTCTGGAGGTGCGGAAAACGGCATCGGTACTGATCATATATACAGCTAAGAATACTGCGTCCATTCTCGCATATAAGGAAATGGGAGAGAATAGGCAGGCTGTGGAAGAGATGATTGCAAGAGGCTGTAAGAAGGCGGGTATAACGAAGATTCCGGCATCCATGGAAAAGGATGCTTAAGCAGGATAGAATTGAGGACAGAACATTGAGTGAAACAATAATAAAAAACAGTTACAGTGCAGAGGACACCTATCAGATCGGATATCAGCTGGCGGCAAATGCAAAGCCGGGGGATGTGTTCTGCCTGATCGGAGATCTGGGCGTGGGAAAGACCGTGTTTTCGCAGGGGTTTGGCGCAGGACTTGGAATTGAGGAGCCAATCAACAGTCCAACCTTCACAATTGTGCAGGTATATGATGAGGGCCGGCTTCCCTTCTATCATTTTGATGTATACCGGATTGCAGATGAAGATGAATTATTTGAAATCGGGTTTGAGGAGATGACGGATGGAGATGGTGTGTCTCTGATCGAGTGGGCCAATCTGATTCCGGGCAGTCTGCCGGAGCATTATACGGAGATTTTGATCGAAAAGGAATTAGAACAGGGATTTGATTATCGGAAGGTTTCGATTACCGGCCGATAATAGATGGAGGAATGAGTTATGAAGATATTGGCAATGGACAGTTCCGGACTGGTAGCATCTGCAGCGATTATTGAGGATGATGTAATGCGTGCGGAGTATACGATGAATTATAAGAAGACGCACTCACAGACTCTGCTGCCGATGATTGATGAAATTGTTAAAATGACGGAGACGGATTTAAATAGCATCGATGCAATTGCAGTAGCAGGCGGTCCGGGATCCTTTACCGGACTCCGAATCGGATCTGCAACCGCCAAGGGTCTTGGACTGGCACTCGATAAGCCGTTGGTCAGTGTGCCGACAGTGCAGGGATTGGCTTACAATTATCAGGGATTTACGCAGCTGATCTGCCCAATCATGGATGCCAGAAGAGGTCAGGTCTATACCGGTATCTATCGGTTCCATGGCAGAGATTGTGAGATCATAAAGGAGCAGTGTGCAATCTCAATCGAAGAACTGATGGAGGCACTGACGGAAGCATGGATTGGGCAGCCGGAGCTACCGCAGGAAGTAGTATTTCTGGGAGATGGTGTGCCGGTGCATCAGAGCTATATTGAAGAATACTGGGAGAAATCAGAGAAGCAGGTATCCTTTGCACCACCGCATATGAATGGACAGCGGGCAGGATCTCTTGCAATGTGTGCCATGCAGATGTATAAGGAAGGACGGACGGAAACGGCGGCGGAGCATCATCCGGATTATCTCCGACTGTCGCAGGCAGAACGTGAGAAAGCAGAACGTGAGAAAGCGAAGAGCAGTGTGTGATAAACAGGTGAGAGAATGAAGAAGCAGGATATATGTGTCCGGGAAATGACTCCGGCAGATGCTCATGCGGTGTTTGACATTGATCGGATATGTTTTTCGGAGGTCTGGAGTGAACAGATCTTTCTGGATTTATTTCAATATACGTCAAACCATTATTATGTTGCGGAGCAGGGACATACATTGTGCGGCTTTGCCGGCATCAGTGTGGCGGGAGATACCGCAGACGTGATGAAGATCGGAGTGCTTCCGGAATATCGCAGGATGGGAGCAGCACAGCAATTATTGCAGATGCTTCTGGTCAAAGCAAAAGAAACCGGATGCGAGCAGGTTATGCTGGAGGTCCGGGAGTCCAATGCGGCAGCCAGACAGCTATACCGCAAAAATGAGTTTGAAGAGCTGGCAGTCCGGAAACAATACTATACGCAGCCGGTCGAGAATGGGATCGTGATGAACAGAAAATTGACAGATTTTTCTACTGTACGACAATAGGCATTTTCTTATATAATGACAGCAGATACTTACTATAGAGAATGTGACAGAAGCGAGGTTATGAGATGGAACAGATTCGGTGTAATTGCTGCGGACGGCTGTTAGGGCAGGGAGAACGTGCAGGAGAAGATTATCTGAAGGTAACAAAGGAGTGGGGATATTTTTCTGAAAAGGATCTGGAGCTTCATGAATGGTATCTCTGTGAGAAATGTTATGATTCCCTGATTCAGGGATTTCAGATCCCGGTAAAGATTCAGACAATAGAGGAAGTACTATAGGACATGAAACTATTAGTGGTAGAGGACAATGAGACAATCCTTCTGGGACTGGAATATTTGTTGCGGGAGGAAGGATATGAGGTGGTATCGGCATCGAATTACCGGAAAGCAGAAGAACTGCTTGGGCAGGATGTTTTTGATCTGATCCTGCTGGATATCACGCTTCCGGACGGAGACGGATATGAGCTCTGCAGGAAGATCAAGCATAAACAGGATGTCCCGGTGATTTTCCTAACGGCAAAGGATGAGGAAAACGATGTGGTTCAGGGCTTTGAACTTGGAGCGGATGATTATATTCAGAAGCCGTTCCGGAATCGGGAACTGATTTCCAGAATCCAGAATGTCCTTCGGAGAACCGGAAAAACATCCGGGATTTTACATTGTCAGTTTCTGAAGCTGGATACCGGAACAGGACTCGCCTATTCGCATGGAGAAGAGGTCGCACTTACGAAGCTGGAATATAGGATCTTAAGCAGTATGATGAGTCATCCGGGGAAGCTGTATACCAGAGAAGAAATATTGGCCGGAATCTGGGACCATGCCGGTAATTTTGTAAATGATAATACACTGACTGTGACCATGAAACGGCTTCGGGATAAGATCGGTGATAAGGACGGAAAGATCATAAAAACCGTACGTGGCATGGGCTATCGGATTGAGAAGGAATAGACATGGAGAGTAAGGATCGTGAATTTCAGAAAGCAATCATTCGTATATTAATACTGATGGCGACGGGGTTGATAGTCTGGAATCTTGCAGTGTCAGTAACGAATCGCCGGATTGCGGCTATATATTATGAACGAATCTCAGCAATTTTTGGTGCAATTTCTGCCAGGTATCCGGATATGGAGCATGGAGACTGGATGCAGTATTTAAATGCAACCGGCAATGAAGAAGACGGAGAGGCATTCTTACATCAGTATGGCATCCTGCAGGGAGATATGCCGATCCTGCAGGTGCAAACAGCCCAGAAACGGTTTCAGATAACAGGAACTCTGGTCTGGCTCCTGGTATGCACAGGAATTCTGCTGATCTTTATCTGTTATCAGAAGCAGCGCAATCGTAAGATATGGGAGCTGGTGGATTACATCCGTAAAATAGAGCATGGCATATACCGGATTGAGATAGAAGAAAATGATGAAGGGGAATTAAGCCGGTTACAGAATGAACTTTATAAAATAACGGTCATGCTGCGGGAAAGTTCGGAGTTGGCCGGGCAGCAGAAAAAGGCACTTGCAGATTCTGTATCGGATATCTCCCATCAGTTAAAAACTCCGCTGACTTCCTGTCTGGTTCTGCTGGATAATCTGTCAGAGAGTGAGAATATGACGGAAGAGACAAGGAGAAGGTTTCTTTCGGAGATTACCGGGCAGTTGACCTCAGTCAGCTGGCTGGTTCAGGTGCTTTTAAAATTATCCAGACTGGATGCCGGTGTAGTAGAGCTGAAGGAAGAAGAATTGTCTGTGTCTGCCCTGATCCGTGGCGCCGTAGAGAAGGTTGGTCTGCTGGCAGAGTGGAAACAGATCGATATACAGGTAATGGGCGAAGAGGAGCCATTTATTAAGGGAGATCGGCACTGGTTGGAGGAGGCTCTTGTTAATCTGATAAAGAATGCAATCGAACATAGCCCGGAAGACTCTGAAATCCGGATACAGGTGGAGGACAATCAGGTGTACACCTGCATCCATGTCCGGGATTTCGGCAGCGGTATATCTTATGAGGATCAGAAACATATCTTTGAACGGTTTTACAGAAGTGCGGATGCAGGGGAAGACAGTGTGGGAATCGGACTGGCACTTGCACAGGAAATCATGAAGCGTCAGAACGGATATCTGACGGTAGAGTCGGAACCGGGACAAGGAACAACTTTTCATATGAAATTTCTGAAATGTCACTGAAATGTCATTTTGCTTTGCTAAGGTAAAAGCAAATAACAGGAAAGGACAGAGAATATATGGAGATTTTACGAACTGAACAGGTCAGAAAGGTATATGGAAAAGAAGAAAATCAGGTTGTAGCGGTAGATAATGTTTCATTCTCAGTGGAAAAAGGAGAATTCGTTGCCATTGTCGGAAGCTCCGGCAGCGGCAAATCCACCCTGATGCATATGCTGGGCGGAGTGGACCGCCCGACCGGCGGAAAGGTTTTTATAGAAGGAGAAGACATCTATCAGTTAAATGATGATAAACTGGCTATTTTCCGGCGGAGGCAGGTGGGACTGATCTATCAGTTCTTTAATCTGGTTCCGGTATTAAATGTTGAGGAGAATATGACACTTCCGGTAGAGCTGGACGGAAAGAAGCCTGATATAGAGTTTTTAAATGAATTGACAGAAACACTGGGCTTACAAAAGCGGCTGAATCATCTGCCGAATGAATTATCCGGCGGACAGCAGCAGAGAGTAGCAATCGGACGGGCACTGATGAACCGTCCGGCGATCCTGCTGGCGGATGAACCGACCGGAAATCTGGATTCTAAGGCGAGTGCGGAGATTATGGAGCTGCTCAAGGTGTTCAATCGGAAGTATAAGCAGACTCTGATCATGATCACACATGATCTGGAGCTGGCCAAGCAGGCAGACCGGGTGCTGAATATGGAGGATGGCCGCCTGCAGGAGATCCATTGCTGGAATGAAGGATCCAGAAAGGCTCCGGCTATGGAAGTGGCACAGAAGAAGCCGGTATCTGTAGCTGCGGATGATGAGCAGGAAAGCAGGTGATCGGAATGAATGCATTAACGAAGATTACAGTGCGGAATATTAAATTAAACCGGAAGCGTGCATGGGTGACTATCATCGGCATTATGCTTGCAACCGCACTGATCGTAGTGGTTGCGAATATGGCGGAGAGCTTCCGTTCCAGTATGGTGGAATATGAGAAGGCGCATAGCGGAGATTACCATTACTGTTTTTATGATGTGGATCCGGAGAATCTGAAATACTTTGAAGGGAACCGTAATATTGAGAAGCTCGGTTATAGTGTGGATCTGGGATATACAGAGCTTACAGGCAGCAGGAATGAAAAGAAGCCGTATCTGTATTTAAAGGCAATGGACGAATCTGCAATGCAGGTTGCGAATGTGACATTGACAGAGGGCAGACTGCCGGAGAACGATCATGAGATCGTTATATCTGACAGTATCCGTACCAATGGCGGAGTAGAATACCGGGTCGGAGACACGATCCGGCTTACAAACAGCAATCGGGAAGATGCGAAGGGCAATGAGGAAGATCAGTCCTGCGAGTATATGGAAGGGGAACAGCTGACAGATTCCGGGAAGGCTGCCGGAGAGTATACGGTCGTGGGGATTATGGAACGTCTGATGCGAAGTCAGGAGCCGTATTATGCACCGGGCTATACTGTGATCACAAGAATTACGGATGTTACACAATACTCAGATATTACTGTTTATGCGTCTTATACAAAGGCCGGACTGAAGCGGCGGGAGGAAGTAACTGCAGGACTTTTAAAGCTTTCGCCGGAGATATATCAGAAATATCAGAACGGAGAACCGTTAAATGAAGAAGAACAACAGCAGTTGGAAGAATCGCAGAAGATTGCATCCTATGTGACCTGTAATATCTGGTTGTTAAAATATCAGATGATGTTATTCTCTGACGGAAGTCTGAAAATGTTATATTCCATGGCAGGAATTGCGATTGTAATCATCATTGTGACCAGTGTGTTCTGCATCCGGAACAGCTTTGTAATCTCACTGACAGAGAAGCTGCATCTGTATGGAATGTTGTCATCCATCGGTGCGACCGGAAAACAGAGGAAGAAATTAATCTACGGAGAGGCATTGATCCTGGGTGCGGTTGGAATCCCGATCGGAATCCTTCTGGGTCTGCTTGTCGGATGGCTGGTGGTAAAGGGAACCGGACATCTGATGCAGAGCAGCCTACAGGTGACACTTGCCTATGTCATATCCTGGCCGGCAATTCTGGTTAGTATAGTACTGGCAGTTATTACGATTCTTCTCTCTGCCGGACAGTCGGCCGGAAAAGCAGCAAAGATCTCACCGATTCAGGCAATTCGCGGAAATGATACGGTCCATATCTCCAGAAAAGAGATCCGGATGCCGAGATGGATATCGCGATGGTTTGGGATTGGCGGAACCATTGCGTATAAGAACTTAAAACGGGCGAGAGTCAAATATCGGACAACGATCATTTCCATCGTGGTCAGTGTGGCAGTCTTTATCGGAATGTCGAGCTTCATGGGGATGGCAATGGAGATTACCAATATCTATTATGCGGAGAGCAGTTACCAGCTGATCGTCGAAATGGATGGCAAGGATCAGATGGAGAATGCCAGAAGGATTCTGGAGCTGGATGGTGTCAATCAGGCTGAAATCTGTCAGACAGGATATGTTTCCGTGCCGGTAGATGAAGTGAAATACAGTGAACTGTATCAGACTCTGATGGATGATACAGAAGGGAAAGAAGAGCAGACAGATGAAACCTTCATCTTAGTGGCTTTAAATCCGGAAGCCTTTCGGGCATATGCCGAAAAGCTTGGATGTACTGTGAATGCCGGAGACAATCAGGCAATACTGATCTCGGATGCGACGTGGGCGGTAGTGAAGGATGGAAAAGAGAAATATGTGAACGGTGAATTGTATGATTATCAGGCGGGAGATGTGATTCAGGGCATTACGCAGATGACAGAACAGCCGATTTCCATGCGTATCATAAAGTCAACGACGGAACGGCCGATGTCGGTTGAAAATGTGAAGGGACTTGGACTGCTTGTGACCAGTAATGCATGGCTGACAGATTACAACAAGGAATTCCATGATACACTGGATGTGTATATTAACTGCGACGATCCGGACGGATTGCAGAATATAATTGAAGATGATATGGACCTTGCCATTTACAGTGTCAGCAACCTGAAGCAGAACTATGAAGCATCAAAGTCCCTGTTTACATTGATCGGTGTGTTCCTGTACGGATTCATTATTGTGATTGCCCTAATCGGAATTACGAATATTTTTAATACGATAACGACCAATATGGAGCTTCGTTCCAGAGAGTTTGCAACGCTGAAATCCATTGGAATGACCCGGAAGGAATTCCGGCGGGTAATCTGGCTGGAAAGCTTATTTTACGGAGTGAAGTCCCTGCTGATCGGAATTCCGGCGGGTATATTGCTTTCTGTAGGCTTCCATATGGCAATGGGAACGAAGCTGGAGACTGCATACCATCTTCCGTGGACAGGTATCCTGATTTCTATCGGAGCTGTATTTGTTCTGCTCTTTGGAATCATGCGTTACTCCATGGGGCGGATCAACCGTAAAAATATAATAGAAACGATTCAAAGTGAGAATATATAAATGCCTTCTTTGTTGATTTCTCCATAGATTATTGCTACAATGAGGACAGAATTTAAGAAGTGAGGAATCAGAATGATAGATGTATGCTTACTGGGAACCGGAGGCATGATGCCATTACCGCAGAGAGCGTTGACGGCACTGATGGTGCGGTATAACGGAACCAGTATATTAATTGACTGTGGAGAAGGCACACAGGTCGCAGTAAAGAAATGCGGATGGAGCTTTAAGCCGATCGATGCGATCTGTTTTACACATTACCATGCGGATCATATCAGTGGTCTTCCGGGACTGTTGTTAACATTGGGAAACGCAGAGCGGACAGAACCGTTGCTGATGATAGGACCGAAGCGGTTGGAGAAAGTAGTGACGGCCCTTCGCACGATCGCACCGGAGCTTCCGTTCCCGATTGTGTTTCATGAGTTGCAGGAGACGGAGGAATGCATGGATATCCATGGACTGAAGCTGACAGCATTCCGAGTGAATCATAATGTAACCTGTTACGGATATTCTCTGGAGCTGAACCGGGCCGGCAGATTTGAGGTGGAGAAGGCACGGGCCAATCAGGTTCCGATGAACTGTTGGAGTCCGTTGCAGAAGCAGGAATCTGTCGTATATGAGGGCGTGACCTACACGCAGGATATGGTGCTCGGAGAGACGAGAAAGGGTCTGAAGTTAACATACTGCACAGACACCCGGCCGACCGAATCGATTGTGAGAAATGCTGCCCATTCCGATCTGTTCATCTGCGAAGGCATGTACGGAGAGGACGGCAAAGAGGCAAAAGCCAGAGAATACAAGCATATGACGATGTATGAGGCGGCAGAGATCGCGAAGCAGGCGGATGTAAAAGAGATGTGGCTGACACATTACAGCCCGTCTCTGGTACATCCGGAACAGTTTGAATCAAAGGTAAAACAAGTCTTTTCGAATACAATCATCAGCCGGGACGGCAGAGTATGTGAGTTAAAGTTTGAGGAAGAATAGGAGGCGTTGTATATGGACAAAAAAGATGCGAAGACTCCAAGGGAATCAGGAAAAGGTAGACTGGTACGGTATATTATATTGGCCGTAATGGCTGTGTTGATCGTATTGGCGCTCTATATGCGTCTGACAAATCGGACACCTGGGAGCAGCCAGAAAGCGGATGAGCAGATGAATGAGGTGCAGACACTGAAAATGTATGACCTGGATAAACAATATCCGAAGGACGCCAGAGATGTGGTGAAACTGCATTGCCGGTTTCTGAAAGCGCTGTATAATGAGGAATTGGAAAAAGAAGATATACAGACGCTGAATGAACAGGTACGGAAGCTGTTTTCTGCAGATCTGTTAGCGGAGAATCCGGAGGAAAGCCAGATGGAAGCTCTGACCACAGATATCAATAAGTTCCATGCGGATGGACGAACCTATATCAGCTATGAGGTGGATTCGGGAAATAATGTCCTTTATACTACAACCAATGGAAAAGATTATGCAATGCTTTATGTGAATTGTAAGCTCCGTGAAAATGGAAAGACGAAGGATATTCAGGAACAGTATCTGCTGGTGAAGGAGAATGATTTCTGGAAGATCCAGGGATGGCAGGAAATAGTGACCGATGCCGCCGATGATACGGCATCCGAAAGCGAGAGCAAATAGTATCCAAGAGTAAATGATAATAGTCAGATAAAAAGCTGTTCGGATGCGAACAGACAGTACAGACAGTAAAGCGAGAGACAGTAAGGGGATAACGATCAAATGAACAAAGAAATTAAAATATTGGCAATAGAGTCATCCTGTGATGAAACAGCCGCAGCGGTAGTGGTGAACGGTAGAGATGTGCGGTCGAATATTATATCATCACAGATCGCACTGCATACTCTGTACGGAGGTGTTGTGCCGGAAATTGCATCCAGAAAGCATGTGGAGAACATTAATTATGTAATTCAGGAGGCACTGGATACCGCACAGATGACGCTGGATGATATGGATGCAATTGCAGTCACCTATGGACCGGGGCTAGTAGGTGCATTGCTGGTCGGTGTGGCAGAAGCAAAGGCAATCAGTTATGCGAAGCATCTTCCGTTGATCGGAGTTCATCATATTGAAGGACATATTTCGGCCAATTATATAGAAAATAAAGATCTGGAACCGCCATATATCTGTCTGGTGGTATCGGGTGGACATTCCCATCTGGTAAAGGTATTGGATTATGGTGAGTATCAGGTGCTTGGAAGAACCAGAGATGATGCTGCCGGCGAGGCATTTGATAAGGTGGCGCGGGCAATCGGACTGGGCTATCCGGGTGGACCGAAAATCGATAAGGCAGCAAAGGAAGGAAATCCGCAGGCAATCTCTTTCCCAAGAGCCAGTATTGCAGATCATCCATATGATTTCAGTTTCAGTGGGTTGAAATCGGCGGTGTTGAATTATCTGAACCAATGCGAAATGAAGGGAGAAAGCTACAATCAGGCAGATGTTGCGGCCTCCTTCCAGCAGGCGGTAGTAGACGTACTGACGGATCATGCCATGATGGCAATGCAGGAGTCCGGTATGAAGAAGCTGGCAATTGCAGGTGGCGTTGCATCCAATACAGCCTTGCGAAAGGCAATGCAGGAAAAGTGTGCAGCGAATGGCATTACATTCTATTCGCCGTCACCGATTCTGTGTACCGACAATGCAGCAATGATTGGAGCAGCCGGTTATTATGAGTATTTAAAAGGGGTACGTTCCGGTCTGGATTTAAATGCAGTGCCGAATCTGAAGTTGGGAGAACGGTAATTACCACCGGTGAATCGTAAAACAGTTGAAACGACGAGGCTATGAGGAAATAAGAAGAAAATTAGTAAGGACAGGTATGAGTGAACAGATAACAGCAATTGTACTGGCAGCAGGCCAGGGGCGCAGAATGCACAGTAAGGTACAGAAACAGTTTCTTTTATTGGAGGAGAAACCGGTTCTGTATTATTCATTGAAATGTTTTCAGGATAGTGAGAACGTAGAACGTATCATTCTGGTGACAGGTGAGAATGAAATCACCTATTGCAGAGAGCAGATCGTAGAGAAATATGGATTTCATAAGGTGACGGATATTGTGGCCGGTGGCGCGGAACGGTATGACTCCGTAGAGCAGGGACTGAATCGGATCGAAGACGGGATTGTACTGATTCATGACGGGGCACGTCCGTTTGTGACGCAGAGAATGATTCGAGACTCGATTCAGACAGCGAAGGAATATGGTGCCTGCACAGTCGGAATGCCGGTAAAGGATACGATCAAGGTAGTAGATTCCGATGGATACGGAATCGATACACCGGATCGTAGGACTCTATGGCAGATCCAGACACCGCAGACCTTCCGGGTATCATTGATCAAACAGGCATATCATGCCATGCGGCAGTCACCTGCCGGAAATATTACAGATGATACAATGCTGGTGGAGCAGTATTGTAATACAAGGGTAAAGGTGATTGAAGGTGATTACCGGAATATCAAGATCACAACGCCGGAGGATATGACACTGGCAGCAAGTATCCAAAAAAGGCAATAAAATTAAAATAAAAAAAACTTAAAAAAGTGGTTGACATTATAAAGATCAGGTGATATTATTATCAATGTCGCTGACGGAGAGCAACTTAGAAAGCGACAGGAAATAAGCATAATTTCATATATGGAGAGGTATCGAAGTGGTCATAACGAGGCGGTCTTGAAAACCGTTTGTCCGAGAGGGCACATGGGTTCGAATCCCATCCTCTCCGCTCCTGAGAAATCAGGAAAATCAAACGCTTGTACTTGGAGAAGTACCCAAGCGGTTGAAGGGGCTCCCCTGGAAAGGGAGTAGGTCGCTAATAACGGCGCGAGGGTTCAAATCCCTCCTTCTCCGTTTGCTTACTTAGGCACGATGTGCATGTGCGGTAAGAAGCAAATAAAGCAAATGCATATAGCCAGATGCTTTGAGAACAGGCGATGAACCTTGATAATTAAACAATAAGACAACCCTGAAAATTCTAA
>ULXM01022006.1_pt1 | contig 65554 bp, 66 predicted proteins | sample 1961271 | NCBI WGS metagenome assembly ULXM01 (sample SAMEA4835838, study PRJEB28245) | human gut metagenome | biome: gut microbiome; material: fecal sample | place: Denmark | collected 2008 | reverse complement strand
CTCTTCCGCCCTATCCGAACCAAATATATGAACATGCGGAATATTCTTCATTCCTTCAAGAGCACGCCGGGTAACAGCAAGTTCTCTCTCCTGCATATAATCAAATCCTACCGACTGAATATACCTAATTGCAGCATCAAGCCCTGCTGCACCTGCTGCATTGACAGTACCGGCTTCAAACTTATGCGGAAGCTCGGCAAACTTGGCACCGTCTCTTGTAACTGAGTCAATCATCTCTCCGCCTGATAAGAACGGAGGCATCTTATCAAGCAGTTCCCTGCGTCCGTAGAGGACACCGATTCCCATAGGTCCCATAAGCTTGTGACCTGAAAATGCAAAGAAATCTGCCCCAAGTGCCCTGACATCAATTGCCATATGCGGTGTACTCTGAGCTCCGTCAACTACCATAACCGCACCCTTAGCATGTGCAAGTGCAGCCACCTCTGCTATCGGATTCTCACGTCCGAGCACATTAGATACATGTGTCATTGCAACAAGTTTTGTCTTATCCGTTATAAGTGCGGCCACCTTATCAAGATCAACGCTTCCATCCTGCTCGCACTCGATAAACTTAAGAGCGGCACCGGTCTGTCTTGATACCATCTGCCATGGGAGAAGGTTGCTGTGATGCTCCATTATTGAGACAACTATCTCATCGCCGGCGCTGATATTAGTAAGACCATAGCTGTATGCTACAAGGTTGAGTCCTTCTGTTGTATTGCGTGTAAATATAATCTCTTCTGTTGAGGATGCATTTATAAAATTCTTAACAGTAACTCTTGCATTCTCATATATATCAGTTGCCTCCACGCTGAGCGGATATGAACCGCGCAGTGGATTGGCATTATGATTTCTGTAAAAATCCATCTCCGCATCTATAACGGACTGCGGACGCTGCGATGTTGCCGCATTATCAATATATATTGTCCTGTCCTGCATAAGAAGCGGAAAGTCCTGACGATAGTCATATGAATTATTCGTCATATCCAAGTACCTCCTTAAGACCGTCACTTATGATATTCTGTGTTTCTTCATCCTCCGTCATTCTTGAAAGCCTGTCGATTGAAGCTCTTGCCATGATATTCTCTGCATGCTCCCTGTCAATTCCCCTGCTTTCAAAGTAAAACAGCGTATCATCATCAAGCTCACCGATTGTAGCTCCGTGATTACCTACAACATTTTCCTCAGCACACAGTATAAGCGGAATCGTCTTATTCTGCACATCATCACCAAGCATAAGCACTGTCTCCTGCTCATTGCCTACAGCATTAACGGCACCCCTCTTAAAGTCAATCGTGCCTCTGAATACCTTCTTAGATGCGTCCTTAAGCGCTCCGCCGGCATTAATCTCACTCTCCGTCTCTCTGCCTGTATGATTAGCAACAACATTGATGTCTATTTTCTGCTCATGCTGTCCTATATATCCTATATCAGCCTTCAGGCTGCTCTTCTCACCTGAAAGTTCAAAGCGGCTGTCTGAGTATACATCGCCCTTGCCAAGGAATACCTGAATAAGCTCAACTCTAGCGCCTTTTGCACATTCACCCTTTATCTCGTTATATAATACGGCATTCTCTTCGGTATGCTGTGTCTGTACAAGACGCACAACCGAATTCTCATGTGCAATAATCTCTGTATGGACCGCAAGATTATACCTTGTGCCATAATTCATGAATACCGTAAGCTCTCCGCCTGTCATGGCTTCCAGCCTTATATTTTTATTACTGTATTCGTCAACTGTATTAACATGAATCCTCACAGGCTCATGCTTCTCTGCCTTTGCTGCCGTTACCGTCTGTGATTCAAGTTCAACTGTATTGCTTCTGTCCCATGGAAGCTTTGTTTCGTTAACATCAAGCCAGTACCATGTCTTGGCAGGCAGTCTGTTGATAATTATATTTTCATTGTTTGTCATATCAGCCAATACTTCCTTTCATCTCAAGACGTATAAGATTATTCATCTCAACGGCATACTCAAGTGGCAGCTCCTTAGAAACATTGTCAGCGAATCCACTTACGATAAGTGCTCTTGCATCCTCTTCACTCATGCCTCTTGACATAAGATAGAACACCGCATCATCACTTATACTTCCAATCTTGGCTTCATGTCCGACCGCTGCGTCCTTAGTACGGATGTCCATAGCCGGAATTGTATCAGACCTTGACTCTGAATCAAGCATAAGTGACTGGCATGATACCGCAGACTTTGCATTAGATGCATTCTTCTGCACAACAACACTGCTTCGGAATGTACTTATTCCACCGCTCTTGCTTATTGAACGTGTATTCATATATGAACTTGTATCCGGTGCCGCATGGATTACCTTGGCACCCGTATCAAGGTTCTGCCCTTCACCGGCGAATGTTACACCGGTGAACTCCATCTTAGAACCCCTTCCCTTGAGAATACTCATAGGATAGAGATAACTTACATGTGAACCAAATGAGCCTGACACCCATTCAATCGTACCGCCCTCTTCTACAAGTGCACGCTTTGTATTAAGGTTGTACATATTCTTAGACCAGTTCTCAATTGTCGAGTATCTGAGCTTTGCATCCTTTTTAACAAAAAGCTCAACGCATCCCGCATGCAGGTTGGCAACATTATACTTAGGTGCTGAACATCCCTCGATAAAGTGAAGGCTTGCTCCTTCATCAACAATTATAAGTGTATGCTCAAACTGTCCTGCACCCTTGGCATTAAGTCTGAAATATGACTGAAGAGGTATTGAAACATCAACGCCCTTCGGTACATATACAAATGAGCCGCCAGACCACACAGCTCCGTGAAGTGCCGCGAACTTATGGTCTCTGGGTGTTACAAGCTTCATAAAGTACTCATGTACCATATCGGCATATTCACCCTTAAGCGCGCTCTCCATATCAGTATAGATTACGCCCTGTGCTGCAACCTCATCCTTAACATTGTGGTATACAAGCTCTGAATCGTACTGTGCACCGACACCTGCAAGTGACTTCCTCTCAGCCTGCGGAATACCAAGTCTTTCAAATGTATCCTTAATATCCTGTGGCACATCTTTCCAGTCGCCCTGCATCTTTGTGTTAGGTCTTACATACGTTGCAATATGCTCCATATCAAGACCTTCAATTGAAGGACCCCAGTCAGGTATCTTCATGCCATTATATATCTCGAGTGACTTCAGTCTGAACTCATGCATCCATTCCGGGTCATTCTTCTCTTTTGATATCTTATCAACTATCTCAGGTGTAAGTCCTGCTTCGATTCTATAAGCATCATGCTCTTCATCCCTGATATCATAGACACTTCTGTCTATATCATCTACATGACTCTTTTCTTTCATTCCAATACTCCAATCCAGCGTATTATAATAATCTGCAATAATCAGATCAGATAATGCCGGGCAAAAGCCCCAACTATATATTCTATATATTATTTACGCCTTTATATCTTCAAATCCATTTTCATTAATCTCATCAACGAGTGATGCATCGCCTTCTCTTGCAATCTTTCCTTCTTCCATTACATGTGTTACATCAACATGAAGTGACTCAAGGATTCGTGTACTGTGTGTTATAATAAGGAGGCTTCCCCTGCATTGCTCCTTGTAAATGCTTATGCCCTTTGATACTGTGCGGACAGCGTCAACATCAAGACCTGAATCTGTCTCATCAAGGATTGCAAGTGACGGTTCAAGCATAAGCATCTGAAGAATCTCAGCCTTCTTCTTCTCACCGCCTGAGAATCCGACATTAAGATCTCTCTCTGCATAAGATTCATCCATTGAAAGAAGTTCCATTGTCTGTGCAAGCTTCTTCTTATAATCCCAGAGGCGTACTCTCTTGCCTGTCTTCTGCTCAAGTGCGCTTCTGATAAATGCACTCAGTGTAACTCCGGGTACTTCCAGCGGATTCTGAAATGAAAGGAATATGCCATTCTTAGCTCTCTCATTGACAGGCATATTGGTAATGTCCTCGCCATTGAATATTATCTGTCCTTCTGATATTGAATATCTTGGATTGCCCGTAACCGCATATCCGAGAGTTGACTTACCGGTTCCGTTAGGCCCCATAAGTACATGCGTCTCATCTTCACCTATAGTAAGGTTAACACCATGAAGAATCTCTTTATCTTCGATGTTAACGTGTAAATTCTTTACCTCTAATAATGATTTGCCAGCCATATAATCCTCCTGCTATATATTATTAATTATTGTCGTGTGATGCAGTACAATGCTGCATACTGCTGCCTGACACCAGATCTGCGAGCGTATGTCCGTCAAGATACTCATTAATCGCATCTCCAAGTCCCTTCCAGAACGGCAGTGTATAACACTCATTCGTAAGGTCGCACTTCTTCGTATCAGGAGCAAGACATGCAACCGGTGCAAGGTCGCCCTCAGTCAGTCTGAGTATATCTCCGACCCTGTATTCCTCCGGTGACTTTATCAGGCAGTAACCGCCGCCTTTGCCACTTGCACTCCTGACCATATGTCCCTTGGACAGTATAGTCATTATACTTTCCAGATATTTTAAGGAGATACCCTGTCTGGCCGATATTTCCTTCAACGGAATAAAATCTCCCGTTCCATGCTGCGCCAGATCAGTCATAACCCTCAGGGCATATCTGCCCTTAGTCGATATCATCATACTCTACTCCAATCGCATTTGCGGTATTTACTGCGTATATGAATTGTATCGCCTATTTACCTACTATGTCAATAGGTGAATAGCATGTATTTATTTCTGTACAATTTTTCTCAACCAGATAATTAATTATATATATTTTTTCATATGATTATATTGATTATATCATTTATATACCCGTATATATTATTACAATAAAATAGCCATGACATCCTTTGTTTGATTAGGTGTCACAGCTATTTTAATATTATTTTATTATTTACCTTAAATATCCACACTCTTTTCTCATCTTCCAATAATTCTTAATTTATGGTATCATTAATTATTGCTGTCTATCGTTTGCGATAGTCAGGGGTAAATAATGTATTAGAAAGAGGAAAACAATGAAACAAAGAGAAACCTTTGCATCAAGACTTGGCTTCATCCTTGTATCCGCCGGATGCGCCATAGGTCTTGGAAACGTATGGAAGTTTCCCTATATCTGTGGCCAATACGGGGGTGCCGCATTTATAGTTATCTATCTGGTATTTCTTGCCATCCTGGGACTTCCTATTTTAGTGTGCGAATTTACCATAGGCCGCGCAAGCCGCGGAAGCATGGCCGTCGCACTTGATACTCTCGAGAAGAAAGGGACACGCTGGCACCGCCTTAAGTGGGGCTGCATGGCAGGTTCATATCTTCTTATGATGTTCTACACACTTGTCGGCGGATGGATGCTGTGCTATATGTGGAAATATGTTTCCGGTCAGATTGTCGGACTTGACACGGTACAGATTGCCGGTTCCTTCTCAGACATGCTCCAGTCACCTGCACAGATGACCGGATGGATGATTGCAGCCGTTGTTATTTCATTTGGAATATGTGCGCTTGGTCTTCAGAACGGAGTAGAGAAAATCACAAAAGTGATGATGATGATTCTTATTGTTATTATGATAGTACTTGCGCTGCACTCCCTTGTGCTTCCGGGTGCGTCAGAGGGTGTAAAATTCTATCTTGTTCCTGATTTTAATAATATGAAAGATTACGGAATCGGAAATGTTGTATTTGCGGCAATGTCACACGCATTCTTCACACTCAGCGTAGGTATCGGTTCAATGGAGATATTCGGAAGCTACCTTAACAAAGAGCGCAGTCTGTTAAGTGAATCAATAAATGTTGTGCTTCTTGACACATTTGTTGCTCTTACAGCAGGCTTTATCATTATTCCGGCATGCTTTGCATACGGTGTACAGCCTGATGCCGGTCCGTCACTCCTGTTCATTACACTGCCTAATGTGTTCAATCACATGGCAGGAGGCAGAATCTGGGGATGTGCTTTCTTTATATTTATGTCATTTGCTGCACTTTCAACGATAATTGCAGTATTTGAAAGTATAATATCATTCTATATAGATCTTGGCGGATGGACACGTTCACAGGCCGTTAAGTTCAATATTATACTTATAATAATATTATCAATTCCGGCAGTACTTGGATATAATGTTCTGTCAGGAATTCAGCCGATTGGAGCCAACTCTACGATAATGGATCTTGAAGATTTCCTTGTATCGTACAATCTCCTTCCTCTCGGAAGCCTCATGAGCGTGCTGTTCTGTACACATAACAACGGGTGGGGCTGGAACAGCTTTATTACCGAAGCTAACACAGGACTCGGAATGAAATTTCCTGTATGGATAAGATTTTACATGACTTACATACTTCCGCTTATTATCGTAGTCATCTACCTCAAGGGCTACTACGATACATTTGCCGGACAGGGTACGGCAGTACTTACAGGCTGGATGATATTTGCACTCCTGCTTGTCGGAATAATAATCTATACAGCATTTGCAAAAATCAGGAAAGGAAATTAATTATGACATCAAGAGAAAATTTCAGTTCAAGACTTGGTTTCATCCTCGTATCAGCAGGATGCGCCATCGGTCTTGGCAATGTGTGGAAGTTCCCGTATATCTGCGGACAATACGGGGGTGCGGCATTTATCGCCATTTATCTTGTATTTCTTGCTATACTCGGTCTCCCGATTATAATATGTGAATTTGCGGTAGGACGCGGAAGCGGTCACGGCATGGCTGTTGCATTTGACATACTTGAAGCAAAAGGTTCACGCTGGCACTGGCTTAAGTGGATCAGCATACTCGGCTGTTATCTGCTTATGATGTTCTACACAATGGTCGGCGGATGGATGATAGGTTATGTATTCAAGACAGCTTCCGGACAGCTTACCAATGTCACTCCTTCAGCAGTTGCAGATACATTTTCAGCAATGCTTGCATCTCCGGGTGAGATGACATTCTGGATGATAATTACAGTACTTCTTTCATTTGGTGTATGTGCCCTCGGTCTCCAGAAGGGTGTTGAAAAGATTACAAAGGTAATGATGACGATTCTCATGGTGCTCATGCTTATCCTTGCCATTCATTCACTTGTGCTTCCGGGCGCAGGTGCGGGCGTTAAGTTCTATCTCGTACCTGATTTCCAGCTTGTAAAGGAAGCCGGCATCGGCAATGTTGTATTTGCCGCAATGTCACATGCATTCTTTACACTTAGTATCGGTATCGGTGCCATGGCAATATTCGGAAGCTACCTCAATAAGGAACGCACACTGCTTGGTGAATCAATAAATATCGTTCTGCTCGATACATTTGTTGCACTTATGGCAGGCTTTATAATTATTCCGGCATGCTTTGCCTATGGTGTACAGCCGGGTGCCGGTCCGTCTCTTCTATTTATTACACTGCCTAACGTATTCGACAATATGGCAGGCGGTAATATATGGGGCTGTTCTTTCTTCATATTTATGTCATTTGCAGCATTATCAACAATTATCGCTGTATTTGAAAATATTATATCCTTCTTCATTGATATGGGTGGATGGGAACGTCGCAAAGCAGTCTGTTTCAATATTGTACTTATAATAATACTCTCAATGCCTGCTGTACTCGGCTTTAACATATTATCAGGATTTCAGCCGCTTGGAGACGGTTCAACATTAATGGACCTTGAAGATTTTCTTGTTTCATATAATCTTCTTCCTCTCGGAAGCCTCGTATTCGTGCTCTTCTGTACACGCAGCAATGGATGGGGCTGGAACAGCTTCATCAGTGAGGCCGATACCGGTAAGGGACTTAAGCTTTCAGGTGCCTCTGCACTTCGTACTTACATGAGCTACATACTGCCGGCAATAATCATATTTATCTATCTCAAAGGTTACTACGATACATTCTCATCAAGAACTCTTCCCGTTCTCATCGGATGGATGGCATTCGCTGTAATTCTTGTAGGATTGATAATGTTCATTACATTTTCAAAGAGCCGCAAAGAAAAGGCATAAATTTCGCAGAGCCATATCTGACATCCGGCTCGCGGCTCTTACGGCACTTTGTGCCTTCGGAATTGAGATTAGTATAAAAAATATCCCCATGTGTGGCTTAACATTCTGCTTAGCTTCACCACACATGGGGATATTCTATTCTATTATTCCTGCTTTACTTCAGATTCTTTCTTACCTGTGTAACTCTGGAACCTGCGTTCTCTGCATCCTTAACAAAACTTACAAGGCGCTCAGATACACTTACTACCTTATCTGTTGCCTGTGTGCATCCGTCTACTGTCTTCTTGAGGTCTTCCATCTTATCTGTTGTTATCTTTGCACTCTCAGCATTCTGATCAGCAAATTCAGTAAGTGACTCAATACCCGCACCAATCTCGTCACTGCTGTTCTTAAGGTCATTAACCTCAGTTCCGATTCCTGATATTGCATTGCCAACCTGTCCTACCTCGTTATTCAGTGTCTTGAATATCTCTTCCGTCTCTTTAATCTTATTGTTCTGCTCCACAACAGCCTCTGATACTCTCTCCGTTATCTGTACGCTGACATCTGAATTACCGATAAGATCAGTAACAAGTGTATTAATCTTCTGCGTTGACTCTCTTGACTGGTCTGCAAGAACCCTTATCTGTTCTGCAACTACCGCAAAGCCCTTACCGTTCTCTCCCGCTCTTGCTGCTTCAATCGAAGCATTAAGTGCAAGAAGATTGGTCTGGCTCGATATATCCGCTATTATCTCTGTAACCGTCTGAATCTGCTGTGCAGACTGATTAGTAAGATCTGCCTGCTTTCTTACATCCTCAATTGCTTCCTTACACTGGACACTTATCTCGATAAGCTTATTAATAATCTCTTCAGCATTGCTGTTGCATTCTTCCATCTTATCTGCACTTACGGTAAGTGCATTGACATTATCCGATATTCCGCTGATTGACCGGCTTATCTCATCAATTCTGTCCTTAATCCTGTTAGTCTTGTCAGCCTGTGCTATTGTATTCTTTGCAATAAGGCTGACTGACTCATTAGTCATTCCAAGAGAATTCTGCATGTCCGTAAATATTGCATTGAACTCTTCAGAAACTTCTCCGAGTTCCTTAGTTGCGACATTGATTCCTCCTACAATCCCCGCAAATGATGATGCTGCTTTTCTTATTGTCCTGACTAATTCACCAAGGCTGTCATCACGTCTTGCAAGCTTATCTGCTTTCTGTGCAAACTTACCGTTCTCTGCCTGTCCTGTTCCGTCAGATGCTGCCTTAATCTGGTCGACAATTGACTTAGCCATGAGAATTACAAGAATTGCTACTGCTGCGATTAATACTGTCTGAAGTATGAATGCAATAAGTGTGTTAATAATTCCTTTCTCAAGAAGCTCTAACACAATCACCTGCCACAATATCATAACTGTGAGGACAACTATTGCCGGTGCAACTGCCTTTGCTATTCTGGATCCTTTGTTAGAATTCATATCTGCCTCCATTCCGTGCATTCTCGTCTGCACATTCTAATTATATTTTGTAATCCTGATGTTACTTTGCTTCCTTTTTAAGTGATGCCGGTGTTGAATCATGCCGGATATTCTTACCATATATAAGATAAAGAATTACTCCTACAAAAAGCATGCCTCCGACAATATTGCCAAGAGTTACAGGAATTGAGCTGTTAATAAAGAAGTGCTTCCAGTCAACAACCGACATCTGCTCATATGTGTATCCGTACTCCGCTGCTGCCCTGGCTGCATACTTTTCATTGCCCAGTGCGAATATTCCTGCCGGAATATAATACATATTGGCTACACAGTGCTCATATCCGCTTACAACAAATGCCATTATCGGAAAGAATATAGCCCATACCTTGCCTGCGATATCCTTGGCTGCCGCTGCCATAAGTACCGCAGCACACACAAATATGTTGCACATAATTCCCGAACAGAATGCCTGCCCGAATGACATATTAACCTTCCCCATCGCAACCTTGATTGTATACGCTCCAAGAAGTCCGTCAGTGTAATTGTACTGACCGCTGAGCGATACAAGAAGTGCTATCACCATCGCTCCTATAAGATTGCTTATGTATACAACAACAAGAACCCTTATCATTGCAGTAACCTTATATCTCTTATCAATAAAGCCAAGTATCAGAAGGCAGTCACCGGTAAAAAGTTCTCCACCGATAAATACTATCATCATAAGTCCTACCGGGAATACTACGCCGCCCAGAAGCCTTGCCAGTCCTACGTTACTTATCGCATGCATTGCCACACTGCTTGCTGCAGCGCCTCCGGCAATAAACATTCCTGCAAATATTCCAAGAAGTACCATCCTTACAAAAGGCATATTAACTCTGTCAACTTCTGCCCTTATGTTGCCTTCCACTACCTGTGGTGGAAAATCCATATTCATGTTAGCCATTTTTCCTGTTCCTTTTCTTTATGTATTTGTCCGCTAATATGTTGAATTATATCCTAATTATGCCATATTTTCAAGCAAAAAGCGGCACCTCCAACAATTCTTCCGGAGTAATGCCGCCTTTATAATACTACATATTAAGTTCTAATAATGCATACAGAACAATCTACTGCTTTTGTTCCGGTTATTCTGCTGCTGCCTCACCGTCTGCTGATTCTTCATCTGTCTCAGGAACATCATTATGAACTGCTGTTACCGTTACAACAGGAGCTTCGAGGTCTGTATGAATCTCTACATCCTTATCAGCCGCAATATCAAGATCCTTAACTCTGATTGTATCACCAATCTTCATCTGGCTTACATCAACCTTAACTGAATCTACGATTGCTGACGGATATGCTTTATATGAAACTTCATTCAGGAGCTGCTGTACGACACCTTCGGCAACCTTATCATGGTTAACCAGTATTACCTCAGCTACAGAATGTACCATCTCATTGCTTACCAATGCCTGAAAACTAATCTCCTCGACTATACCCTTGAGTGGATTAAATGCAATATCCTTAATAAGAACATCATACTGTTCTCCGTCAACATCAAGCATAATCTGACTGCCCTTATGGTCTGTCTTCATCATACGCTCCACATCAACCTTCTGCATCTTTACAGGTATTGACTCTGCTAATTCTCTGCCAAATACATTGCCCGTAACAAATCCTTCGCGTCTTAATCTCTTTGCCTTAACATCCAAACTTCTCTTTTCAGCTTTTAAAGTATTCATTTACCTTTTCCTCCAAAAATCTGATTTGCTTAGCAGCCTTCAACTTATATCTTATGGCTGTACACCATATCGCTATAGGCAGGTTTTGTTAAGTATTGCTTTTTCTTGTTACGCGTATATTATAGCGCCTAGTTGCTAAACAGATTAACCAAATTTTAAGAAATTTTGACGTTATTTTTGTCTATTTTAACAACATATGCATGACTGAGTACATGGCATTGGCACCATCCGAAGCCGCAGTTATTACCTGTCTGAGATTCTTGGTTCTTGCATCACCTGCAGCAAAAAGCCCACTGCATGATGTTACACCATCTTCTCCTGCAACAACATATCCGCTGTCATCCAGCACATCAAAGCCTTCAAGCAGTGAAGTCTGCGGAATCATGCCAACAGCAACAAAGATTCCGTCAATATCAACATGGGCACCATTGCTTAAGTCTGCACCTGACACCTTTTTATCACCCGTAATCTGCTCTATCCTTGCATTGGTTATAATCTCGACATCTGCCTTTTCCTTAAGCCTGGCAAGTGTTGATGCCGAACCGCGGAAGCCGTCACGTCTGTGGATAAGATATACTTTACGGCATATATCAGAAAGGTACAGTGCATCATCAAGCGCTGTGTCTCCACCTCCAACTACTGCCACATTTTTATCCCTGTAAAATGCCCCATCGCAGACTGCACAGTAAGAAACACCTTTTCCCTGAAATACACTTTCGGAGTCTATTTCAAGACTGCGATGACTGCATCCTGCCGCATAGAGTACTGTCTGAGCTTCAAGTGTGCTTCCGTCATCGCATGTGCATACCCAGCTGCCTTTGCTGTTATCAAGCTTTACAATCTCTCTTTCAATGAATTCCACGCCAAGTGATTCTGCATGGCTGCGGAAGCTCTCTCCAAGAGAATATCCGTCTACTCCGGGCATTCCCGGATAATTATCAACTCTGCTGCTGTCTGCTATCTGGCCTGTACCCATATATTCTTTTTCAACAACAACTGCATTAAGTCCTGCACGCTTTGCATATATTGAGGCTGTAAGCCCTGCCGGGCCACTGCCTATAATAATAACATCTAACATATAACAAGCTCTTCCTTCGTTGATTCATTTCCTTCAATGTGGAATGAATTAAGTACCGGATTACCGGCATCCATAAGTGACAGAATCATATAGCTTGCCTTGCTGTCATACGCAAGTCTCTTATCTTCTTCTGAAGGTCTTGACGGAGACTCCGGATGAGAATGCCAGTTACCGAGCGGAACAAGACCTGATGCTCTCATATCTTTAACTGCCGCAAGCTGTTCTTTCGGATCAAGTGTAAAATGCTCATTAGAATGGTCAATATTGGTAAGAATATACACCTTCCCAACGGTCTTACTGCCATTATCTATTGTTCCTGCAATGAGTCCGCATGCCTCTTCAGGCACAACAGACTTTGCATGTTCAAGAATCAGATCATAATCTGACTTTTTCATTGATATCATGAATTACCTCATTTCTGCAGGCTGTCACATTAGTGGTCTGTGCACTCTACCTGCTCATAATCGATAAGCTCTGTAATTGTAGGGTGGTCACCGCATACTGCGCATCCTGATGTATCTGATGGCAGCTTAATCTTATGGAATTCCTGATTAATTGCATCATAAGTAAGAAGGTATCCTGTAAGAAGCTTTCCAACTCCAAGAATATACTTAATTGCCTCCATTGCCTGCAGACTTCCGATAACACCGCCCATTGCGCCGATAACGCCTGCCTGCTTGCATGTAGGCACTGCATCCTTTGGTGGTGGATTCTTGAATACACAACGGTAGCATGGTCCTTCTCCAGGAACATAGGTCATAAGCTGACCCTTGAATCTGATGATTCCTGCATGTGAAAAAGGCTTCTTAGCCATTACACAGGCATCATTAATAAGGAACTTTGCAGGGAAATTATCTGTACCGTCAATTATAAAATCATAATCCCTGATAAGGTCCATAATATTCTCACTTGTGACAAACTCTCTGTATGTATTGACAGTTACATCAGGATTCATTGCATTCATTGTCTCTTTTGCAGACTTAACCTTCGCCTTGCCGACATCTGCTGTCTGATGTATTATCTGTCTCTGAAGATTGCTTAAGTCCACTTCATCGGCATCTACGATTCCGATTGTTCCTACGCCTGCTGCCGCAAGATACATTGCTGCAGGTGCTCCAAGTCCGCCGGCACCTATTATAAGCACCTTGGCATTAAGAAGCTTTCTCTGTCCCTTGGCACCTACCTCTTTGAGAATAATGTGCCTTGAATATCTTTCAATCTGCTCATCAGTTAACGCCATAGCTTCCACCTCCCATGAAGTAAAGGAATTCTACACTGTCACCATCCTTAAGAACTGTGCTGTCCTTATCTGCACTTGCAACAAATTCCTCATTAATTGATACTGTAACATACTCAGGCTGTTCAACATTCTCAAGTTCGATAAGCTCCGGTAATGTAAGTCCGTCTTTTACTTCTTTTGCTGTTCCTGAAACTGTGATCTTCATAATCTCCTCATTTCTGCCTCTGCGGCTTAATATTTTGCTTTATTTGTGCGCTAAAATGAAGTGCGCTTAACATACCATGTATGCTTAATACCTCGTATGTTTATTTAACATTGTCATCTATCCATGCATTCAGTGCATCTTTTCTTACTGCACCTGACTGTCTTGCAACCTCTGCCCCGCCCTTAAACAGCAGCAGTGTAGGGACTGACTGTACGTCATACTGTTCTGCAAGCTCTGTATCAAAATTAATATTGACTTTATACACTGACAGGCTGCCTTCTCTCTCATCCTCAACATCACCTACTACAGGAGACATTCTCTTGCATGGCACACAACTGTCTGAATAAAAATCAACCAGAACCGGAAGTGAGCTTCCGAGCACCTTATCATCAAAATCTGCTTTACTTACTCTAGCTGCCATATGTACCTCTCTTATGCTTCGTCATCAACCTTTTTAACTATCAGATTATATGTGCCATCCTCATTATTAACCAGCTTAAGTATCTGATGTCCCTCTTCCTTAATGCTTCTCGGAACATTCTGTACCGGCTCGCCGTCATTCATTCGGATTGCAATAACCTCGCCGTCCTCAAGCTCATCAAGAGCAACCTTTGCCTTTACAAATGTAAGCGGGCATACCTTATCTGTTATATCCACCTGATCATCTATCTTAATTCCTGCTATTTCCATATATTCTCCTTTCCTGCCTTTTCCGGCATACAAGCCTGTGTATATGCACAGCTTTTCAGATTACTTTCCTTCGTATGCTGCCTGTATTCTCTTTCTGAATTCATCTTCACCCACACGCTGGAGAAGGAGTCTGAATCTCTCACCCGGATTAGCATTCTCCTCAAAGAATCCGATTGCTGCATCTGTTACCCTGAAAAGTGTCTCTTCATCCTTAATCATAGGAAGAAGCTGCTCCCCCTTGTAAATCCTGTTACCAAACAGACCACCGAACGATACGATGAATCCGCTCTCAGTATCCCATGCATCTGTAGGACATGCCTTAGCACAGCGTCCACAGTTATTGCACTTTGACTTATCCAGAATTATCTCGCTTCCTGTAAATGTTATTGCCTGCTCACGGCATGCCTTTTCACACACACCGCAGTTGATACATTTGTCTGAGACCCAGTTTACTTCCATTCCGCCCTTGATACCGATATCATTCTCCTCAGCCTTAAGGCAGTTATTCTGACATCCTGTAACACCGAACTTGAACTTATGAGGAAGCTCCCTTCCGAAATAATGCTCATCAAGCTTCTTGGCAAGCTCATATGTATCAATACAGCCGCTCGGACAGATCTCACGTCCCTGACATGCTGTTATGGTTCTTACTCTCGGGCCGCATACTCCCGGATTAACACCTCCGTCTGCAAGCTTGCTGCGAACCTCTTCAATATCCTTAAAATTAATGAAAGGAATCTCAATGCCCTGTCTTGATGTCATGTGAATATAGCCCTTGCCATATTTTTCTGCTACTTCTGCAACAGTCTTTATATTCTCCGCAGTAAGATTACCTCCGACAGTCTGAAGTCTCAGAGAGAAATAGCCTTTCTGCTTCTGTCTCATGAAACCGCCTTTTTTTAATGCTGCATAATCAATGTTAGCCATTGTTGTATCCTCCATGTCATAAATATTAATATGTTGTACTGGATTTGTTCTGTATTCTACAGATTCTCAACTGAATCAACTGCCTGTCTGAAATCCTCAATCAAATCTTCGATATCCTCGATGCCGACACTTATTCTTATCAGGTCATCAAATACGCCTGCTGTCTTCTTCTCCTCTTCACTGCTGTGTACGTTAAGCGTCGATTCAGGATGGATTACAAGTGTCTTTGTATCGCCGATATTGGAAACTATCAGTGGAAGCTTAAGCGCATCTATTATACCGAACGCTTTTTCCTTACTTCCTGTCCTTATCGTGATTATTCCGCCGTAACCGTTATCACCAAACTGCTTTGCTGCTATATCATGCCATCTGCTGTCTGTAAGTCCGGGGTAATTAACTGTTATATCCTTATAATTCTCAGTAAAGAACTGTGCAAGCTTTGCCGCATTGCTGCAAACACGCTCCATTCGAAGTCCCAGAGTCTCCATTCCCAGACTGTTGTAGAATGCGTTCTGCGGTGACAGACATGCACCTGTATTCCTGAATAATCCGTTACGAAGCTTCGCCGTATATGCAAATGGACCAAACTTCTTAAATTCCTTCATTCCCGGATATCTGTCTTCATCCCACTTGAATCTTCCCGCATCGGTAATCACACCTGATATCGCGCTGCTGTTTGCATTGATATACTTGGATGTTGAATTGACTACCACATCGGCACCAAGCTTAAGAGGCTGTACCAGATATGCCGTCGCAACTGTATTATCCATAATAAGCGGCACACCGTTATCATGTGCAAGCTTGGCAAGTGCTTCTATATCAGTAACATCAAGTCTTGGATTACCTATCGTCTCCGCAAAATAAAGCCTTGTATGCTCATTCGTTGCTGCCCTGAATTCCTCAAGATTGTTATTCTCAACGTATCTTGTTGTTATTCCAAAGCTTTCAAGATCCCTGAACAGATCTATGCTTCCGCCATACAGGCTGGCACTTGATACTATCTCATCGCCGGCTCTTAATATATTGCAAAACGCATTATACAGGGCTGCCATACCTGACGCACATGCCACGCTGGCAATGCCTCCCTCCAATGCCGTCATTCTCTTCTCGAATGCATCAACTGTCGGGTTGCTTATTCTCGTATATGAGAATCCCGGAGCCTGATTATGAAATATTTTCTCCAGCTTGACTGCTGAATCATGTTCAAATGCACTTGACTGATATATAGGAGTAAGCGTGGCTCCCGTTGCCTTATCTCCTCTGAAGTCACCATGCAGTAATGCAGTATTAAATCTCATGTGATGCCCCTTTTTATATAAATCCTATCAAATTACTATGATAAATATAATACACTTATTTTTCCAATTGTCAACTACAAATTCATATAATTTATATTATTTTAGTATGAATTAGCATAAACAGGGCGTTTGAGGGTAATATTTTTTTATTACGGTCTTCTTGTGCTATGCTTTTTTATATGATAAAATGCAGTTTGAAAGGATATATTTCATATGATATTTAATACAAAACACAAAAAGCTATCTATATTTATTTTGCTGATTTTTATTCTGCTTATATCTATGTTCCTGAGTATTCTCCTTGGAAGTGTAAGGCTTGAGCCGGGTGAGGTTATATCGTGCCTGACCGGACGCGATGCATCTTCTGTTGCTTCCGTTCTTATATACGGCATAAGGCTGCCACGCATGTTTGCAGCTCTTATTGCGGGAATGGGGCTTTCGTGTGCAGGCGTAATCCTTCAGAGTGTTATGAATAACTCACTTGCAAGCCCTAATACAATAGGTGTGAATTCAGGTGCGGGCTTTGCCGTCATGGCCGGACTTCTTATCATGCATGGAAGCGCAGCCTATTCTTCCGTATTTGCATTTGCCGGAGCACTTATAACGACACTTCTTGTATTTGCGATTGCATACATGGGCGACCAGTCGAGAACAACCATTATTCTTGCAGGTATAACTATATCCTCCCTTCTCGGCGCGGGAATTAATACAATAAAGCTTATTGATAACGAGATAACTCTTAATATTACAACTTTTATGATAGGCACGCTTAACGGTGTTACAGCCCGTGCCATAAGACTTCCCGCAATAGGAATTATTGCAGCGGTAATAATAGCTATGTTTTTTGGACGTGCCATCAATATTCTCAATCTGGGAGAAGACATTGCACGTTCTCTTGGACTTAATGTTACGGTAACACGTTTTATCCTGCTTACGCTCTCAAGTATCATGGCAGGCTGTGTTGTAAGCTATGCAGGGCTTCTCAGCTTTGTAGGTCTTATTGTACCGCACATCGGACGCAGGCTGTTCGGCAATGATGCGCGCATACTGCTGCCATGCAGTGCGCTTCTCGGCGCAGTATTTGTTATTCTGTGTGACCTGGCAGGCCGCGTAATCGCTGCTCCTTATGAACTTCCGGCAGGAATAATCATGTCCTTTGTCGGCGGTCCGTTCTTTTTATATCTGCTTCTGCACAGGAAAGGAGGCCGTAGAGTAAATGCTTAGATTCGACAATCTGAATGTATCATACAGGCATGAAGAGATATTACACGGAATCACCGAACAGATTCCTACAGGGTGCATAACGACAATTCTCGGTCCTAACGGCTGCGGCAAGACAACGCTCATATCATCACTAAACGGAAGCTCAGACGTAACAGGCGGAAGAATACTACTTGATGACACTGATATATTGAAGCTTTCATACAAAGAACGCGCCCGGCTTATCGCATTTCTTCCACAGATAAGGCAGATAATTCCTGCTCTCCCGGTAAAGACTCTTGTTGAGCACGGGCGCTTCCCTCATCTGGGATTTGCACGCAAAAAGTCAGCCGAGGATATCAGGATTGTAGATGAAGTTATGCATTTTACAGGGATAGATAAGTACAGAGATATGTATGCCAATACACTGTCAGGCGGAATCAGGCAGCGCGTGTTCTTTGCAATGATACTGGCGCAGGACTGTGACACCATCATTCTTGATGAACCTACAACATACCTTGATATTGAAGGGCAGCGCATATTTTATAATATGATTCTAGAGCTGAAAGAAAAAGGGAAGACGATTCTGCTCGTCCTCCACGATATATCAAAAGCACTGTCCATATCTGATAAGATAATTGTAATGAATAATTCGGAGATTGTATTCTGCGGCACTCCCGCCGGCTGCATAGAAAGCCACATACTTGAAGACGTATTTCACGCACAATGCCGCGAACTTCACGACGAAGAGGGGACTTATTACCTTTTCACGTAATAATCCCCATCCTTCTCTTCCTGCATGGAATCAGCACACTATATAACAACACTTTCGACATTGCGGTATATACCATTCACCTGTGTATATGTTCTGTCATTCTGTCACCTTCTTCGGTCTGTCAGCATTACCGCCCTTTTTAAGACTTCTTGCAGCTTCATTCTCCGCCACACAGCCGGAAGAAGGCAACACACACTTAGTTCCAGATTTCGTCCTTAAATACTATCTTTCTGTATGTCTCAAATGTGAGCCACTTATTGAAGAACCCGCTGCTTATGCTGTCCTTCTGCTGTGCAAGCTCCTCTGCGAATGCAGCATATGAAGCTTCATCATTAACTTTAACCGCAAAGCCTCGTCCATTAATCACAGGTACTCCTGAATACTTGTAATCCGCAAGCTCTCCGATACTCTCAACTTTACGGTCACGAACCCGGACGGCAACCTTGTCACGGAGCACAACAACGTCAAAGCTGTCAGGATAGCTGTAGCTCTCACCATTAACAGGAATCTCGTCACCAACCGTATATGTTCTTCCTGAAGGTCTTATCTTGTTGATTGTCATACTGTCAAGATTGTAGTAGAACTCCTCAAAGATATCACCGTTTGCCTTAAGCGAACCATATACAAATGCAGTCTTAAGATCCCTGCTGTCATCTACAGAAGGTTTCTCGACTACGCCACATGCTGATGTCATGTTGGTAATTCTGTCTATAAGTATAAGCTCTCCGAGTGTCTTATGCTTCTTGAACTCATCGAGTACAATTTCTTCCTGAAGAGAGATATCACATACTGCTATCTCATTCTTCTTAAGGCTATTGGCAGGAATATATGCGCCTGTATTAACATCAATCTTATACTGGATATTCTTAAGAATTGCAGGCATCTGCTTAGTACCGAGCTTTACGATGTAGTCTGTTCCCGGTGTAAGCTCCTTGTCATCCATCCACAGGATTGTAGCTGTAAATGATTTGCTTATAGGAAGCTTATTACCCGCAGCAAGCACACAGCCTCTTGATACATCCACTTCCCTGTCGAGCTGGATTGTAACAGGCTGACCCATGAATGCATGGTCTGAGTCCCTGTCACCTACAAGAATGCTCTTAACATGAGCGCGCTCATTGCTTGGAAGTGTTATAATCTCATCACCTGTCTTAATCTCTCCTGATTCAATCTGCCCCTGGAAGCCTCTGTATGTATGGTCAGGACGGCATACTCTCTGTACAGGCATATAGAAGCTCTCTTCCTGCTTCTTCTCGGTAACATCGATATTCTCAAGATATGGAAGAAGCGCCTCTCCCTTATACCAAGGTATGTTCTCTGACTTCGTTGTTACGTTGTCACCTTCTGTAGCCGATACCGGAATAATGTAGATGCTCTCAAGCTTAAGTTCATCTGCAAGCTCTTCAACCTGTTTTTTTATCTCATTAAATCTGTTCTCATCATATCCGACAAGATCCATCTTATTAACCGCGAATACAAAGTACTTAATACCCATAAGTGCACATATTCTTGCATGTCGTCTTGTCTGAACGAGAACACCCTGCTTGACATCAATAAGGATTACCGCGAGGTCTGCAAATGAAGCACCTACAGCCATGTTACGTGTGTACTCCTCATGTCCCGGAGTATCAGCAACGATAAAGCTTCTGTTATCTGTTGTGAAATATCTGTAAGCTACGTCAATTGTAATTCCCTGCTCTCTCTCAGCCATAAGTCCGTCAAGAAGGAGTGAATAATCTATTGCACCGCCACGGCTTCCGACCTTACTGTCAAGCTCCAGTGCCTTCTCCTGATCTGCATATAAAAGCTTTGAATCATACAAAATATGTCCGATAAGTGTTGACTTGCCGTCATCCACGCTTCCGCATGTTATAAATTTTAATAAGCTTCTCATCCTAGAAATAACCCTCCCTTTTTCTTCTCTCCATGCTGCCTGCCGCCTCATTATCAATAACTCTTGTAGTTCTCTCAGATGATACTGCAGAAAGTGTCTCGTCTATAATCTCATCAAGTGTCCTGGCTGTTGACTCAACGCCGCCTGTAAGCGGATAGCATCCGAGCGTACGGAATCTTACACTCTTCATCTCAATCTTTTCGTCCGGCCTTAACTTCATTCTGTCATCATCAACCATGATAATATTACCGTCACGGTATACAACCGGTCTTACATCTGCAAAATAGAGAGGTACTATCTCTATATTCTCTCTCTTTATATACTGCCAGATGTCTGTCTCAGTCCAATTAGAGATAGGAAATACTCTTATGCTCTCACCCTTGTGAATCTTTGAATTGTAGAGCTTCCACATCTCAGGTCTCTGATTCTTAGGATCCCACGCATGATTATCGTTACGGAATGAGAAGATTCGCTCCTTGGCTCTTGACTTCTCCTCATCTCTTCGTCCACCGCCGAATGCTGCCGTGAAGCCATACTTATTAAGTGCCTGCTTCAATGCCTGTGTCTTCATGATGTCGGTATATGCTGAGCCATGGTCAAAAGGATTTATTCCCTGCTTAACTCCGTCTTCGTTGATATACTCAAGCATCTCTATGCCAAGCTTCTTAGCCTGCTCATCGCGGAACTTTATCATCTCCTTGAACTTCCATGTTGTATTAACATGTAAGAATGGGAATGGCGGTTTCTCAGGATAGAATGCCTTCATTGCAAGATGAAGCATTACTGAGCTGTCCTTTCCGATTGAATAGAGCATTACAGGCTTCTCACACTCTGCCGCAACTTCACGGATTATGTATATTGCCTCTGCCTCCAGCTGATCCAAATGTGATAACTTTTCCATTAATAATTCCTCCCTGCGAAGTATAATTTAATATTTATTAGATTCTTTCTTATCAATAACTATTGTCTCTGTGCTTCCGTCTGTCTTATGGATATTCCAGTTAAGGAACTGTCCCTTGGAATTAACTGTCATGACACTTCCCATTCCTCCCATATCAGCTCCAAGATAGAGACCTATCGCATCAAAGTGGCATTCCTTAATACATGAGCAGCAGCCCCAGCAGTCTCTCGGGTATCTGATATATGCCTTGCCGTCAGCATCCTTTTTTATCAGGCTGCCCGGACAGACTTCAGTACATTTTCCGCAGCCTCTGCATTTTACCTTATCAATTGCTATGCTCATATATCTCACCTCTTCCAACAAGTTTTCTCTCTATTATCTGAATGTGGCCGTCAACCTTTTTAGAATTAACATATTTGAGCCATTCATCACTCTTTTCAGGATAATCAAGATTCTCATCAAAACTGTGCCATCTTGTCTCTTTTCTTGCTGCCAGATGCGCTATCAGTGACAGGCAGACCGTAAGTCTTTCTTTCAGCTCATATGCAAACATCAGCTCATGGTAATCCTCTGCACTTACGCCATCAGCCAGCTTCCGGATATGCTCAATCTTTTCCTTTGCCAGCTCAAGCTGCTTTTCATTGAACTGGTAATGGCTTCCTATACCCCCGGCATATGTATCCATGACCTTCTGCATTGCATCCTCAAGCTGTTCTGTGCTGTACATGCCTTCGCTGCGTCCGAGGATTGCATTATATTCAGCTACCTTATCCGCAAATCCGCTGTCGGTTCTCTCCCTGGCATCCTCAGTGCTTACACAACTGTCTGCACAATCGCCTGCGGCCATGTCCAGCTCCTCAACCATAGTCTTCGCAGCTATCTCGCCTTCAACCATCGCGCCTGTTACATATTTCTGAGGACATCCTCCGGCTACATCGCCTGCGGCAAACAGATTATGTATTGTCGTGCGTCTGTATGTATCTACCCAGTAACCGCTTGCCGTATGGCCTCCGACTACATATGGCTCTGTTCCTTCTATCTCAACATTCTGCTCACTTGGATTCTTACCTGACTCAAGCCACTTAAGCGTCTGGCCAGGTGCCATGTTAAGATATGCTTTCTTAAGCGATTCATCCTGCTGTGGTGTGATACCTTCAGTTCTAAGATAACAAGGTCCGCGTCCCTCTATATTCTCCATTACAGTTCCATATACACGCTGTGATGTTGTAAGACCGTATTTTGTCTCGTATACGTCACCCTTGGAATTCACCTGCTTGGCACCGACGCCCTGAGCTATAGTTCCCGTAGGAGCTATCGTATCCTTACATCTGAGAGCAATGAATCTCATCTCAAATGTTGTCATCTCTGCGCCTGCATTAATGCCCATCGCATATCCTGCCCCCGTGTTAAACGGCGGATACCACATCTTATGTCTTGAAAATCCCGGATTGTTAGGCCTGTAAAGACCTGCCGCACCTCCGGTTGCACAAAGAACCTTCTTTGCAAGTATTCTGTAAGCTGTTCCCGGTTCATCAATGCTGAATCCGTAAGCTCCGAGAATAGTGTTATTTTCAACTATATAATCAGTAATATCTATTCTGTTTATTACAGTCACGTTAGGAAGCGCATATACGGCATCCGCAAGGATTGGCTTGATATTCTCTCCGTTTATCTTAATGTTGCGGTTACCTCTTGCAACATATCTGCCATTTTCATCCTTAAGAATTACAAGCCCAAGCTTCTCCATCTTCTCAGTAACTCTGTTAAGCCCCTGCGACATCGTAAGAAGAAGATCCTCTCTTACTATTCCGTCTGCATCCTTCTTTGCATAATCAACATAATCCTCCGGCTTTCTTCCTTCAACTATGTAAGCATTTATCGCATTGACACCTGCCGCAAGACATCCGCTTCGCTTTATGTTGGCTTTTTCCGCAATGACAACCGAATAATCCGACTGTTCTGCAATTGTAAGTGCTGCGTAACAGCCTGCCGTTCCTCCTCCGATTATAAGTATGTCAGTTTCAATTGTCTTAGTTTCATTAATCTGCATGGCACTCTCTCCCATCGTTTTATAATCAGATTTTATAATCAGATATAGAAAATATCGTCTTCCTGCATTTCCTTATTCTCACACAGGTATGCCCTGCTCTCTCCCATAACATAAAGCCTGTATATGAGCACATTTACCTTCTCGCCTATCTCAAGCGAATCCTTCTCAAGTGACCACTCACCGATAATCTTAATTCCATGTATGTCGACCGTTACATCAAGGCGGTTGCCTCTGAACACTACGTCCTCAACAATTCCTTCCTCTGCGGCACTCATATATCTGTCGAGCTTTCCAAGCTTCGATATCTTAACAAATTCAGGTCTTACGACAGCCTTTTTTGCTTCCTCAATCCTGTCAAAGCCATTGAGTGTATCGTATGCCTCAATTGATGACGGTCTCCCGATAAACTGTGCAACAAACGGTGTGTCCGGTGATTTGTAAATCTCTGCCGGCGTTCCCATCTGTTCTATATGTCCATGGTTAGTAATGATAATCTCATCAGCAACCTCTACAGCCTCATCCTGATCATGTGTAACGAATATACTTGTAATTCCAAGCTTCGTAACCATGCTTCTGAGCCACAGCCTCAGCTCACTTCTTACCTTGGCATCTATCGCCGCAAACGGTTCATCAAGCAGCAGTACCTGTGGATTAGGCGCCAGTGCCCTTGCAAATGCAACTCGCTGTCTCTGCCCTCCTGACAGCTGATTAGGATATCTTTTCTCCATTCCTGAAAGTCCGGTAATCTCAAGCAGCTCTGTAACTCTCCTCTTTATCTCTGCCTTAGGCACCTTCTGAAGCTCAAGTCCGAATGCCACATTATCATACACTGTCATGTATCTGAACAGTGCATAGCTCTGGAATACGAAGCCAATGCCTCTCTTTGATGCCGGTATGTCATTAACCCTGCGTCCGTCTATGTAGATATCTCCTGCATTCGGTGTCTCAAGTCCCGCTATCATACGCAGCAGTGTAGTCTTACCGCTTCCTGACGGTCCAAGCAGTGCAACCAGCCTGCCCTTTTCAATTCCAAAGCTCACATTGTCCGATGCCCTGAAATCGCCATACTGCTTGTAGATATTTTTCATTTCAACGTACATATCCTTACTCCCTTCCGCCAGTGCTTATCGTGTGTGCTTGGCCCTGTACTCGAATATATTTCTTAAAACCAGCACCACAACTGCAATTACTACTAATATCGAAGATGCTGCAAATGCAGACGTAATTGAACTCTGTGTTCCCGACATATAAAGTGCATCAATCTCAAGCGGCAGTGTAAATGTCTCGCCCCTTGTCTTGGAAAGCGCATTAACTGCACCGAACTCTCCCAGCGCACGTGATGTACAGAGGATTATTCCGTATATAAGTGCCCATTTTATCTGTGGAAATGTTATCTTAAAGAATATCTTAAGCCCACCGGCTCCCATAAGTGCAGCAGCCTCTTCCTCGTCCTTGCCCTGTGCATTAAGCACCGGTATTATCTCTCTCGATACAAACGGGAATGTTACGAATATTGTTGCAAGCACCACACCGGGTATTGCAAATGCGATTCTTACGTTAGTTCCAAACGCGCTGTTAAACCATCTTATCACCGGATAGAACCACCCCAGCCTTCCGAATGTCATAAGGAACGCAAGTCCTACTATAACCGGAGATATTGAAAAAGGAATATCTATAAGTGTCGCAAGCACCTGCTTTCCTTTGAAAGAAAACTTGGTAAGAAGCCACGCGGCACATATTCCGAAAAACGTATTGATTGCGACTGCAATCACTGTTGCAATAAGTGTTACCTTAAGTGCGCTTAAGACATATGATTTTGTAACCGATTCTATATAGAATCCAAGGCCTTCCTTAAGCGAGCTTGTCACTATTGATACAAGCGGCAGTACAAGCATGACAGACACGAACAGTACACTCAGTGTAATCATTACATATTTAGTTATCTTTTTTCTCTTCTCAAATCTCTCAAGTTCGCTCATGACCAATCCTACCTTAAAGCATATTCGTTCTCTTTGACTGTTTCATCTGTATTATGTTAATTGCAAACAGCAGCACAAATGATATTATCAGCATTATAAGTGCTATCGTTGTCGCTGATGCGTAATCTATATAACTCAGCTTCTGCATTATTACGTAGGATATAACCTGCGTATGCTCCTTGGCACTGTTGCCGGATATGTATATGACACTTCCGTACTCACCGATTCCTCTTGCAAATGCAAGCCCGAAGCCTGTAAGGATTGATGGTCTTAACTCCGGAAGTATTACCTTGAAAAATGTCTTTGACGGTGAAGCTCCCAGTATGTATGCTGCTTCCTCATACTGCCCGTCAAGCTTTTCGAGCACCGGCTGTACGTTGCGCACTACAAACGGTATTCCTACAAATACAAGTGCGATTATAATTCCAAGATGCGTATAACTTACCTTTATTCCAAGCTTAGCAAGCGGTGCCCCGAGCATTCCCGTATCAGAATACATCTTGGAAAGTGTTATGCCTGCAACTGCTGTAGGAAGTGCAAACGGAAGCTCGATAAAACCGTCAAGCAGCCTCTTCCCCGGAAATTCATATTTGACAAGTGTCCATGCAAGTATCACCCCGAATATTACATTAATCACTGCAGCTATGAATGAGCAGCCTATACTCGTTGCAAATGCATAAAGCACATTAGGCTTTGTCACAAGCTCTATGAACTCTGAAGGTGATATCTTAAGCGAATATACCATAACTGATGCGAGTGGGATAAGAACTATCAGTGAAAGCATCGTAACCGTAATTCCCATTGTAAGCCTGAAGCCCGGAATGACTCTTGTCTTCTTACTCTTATTAAATTTTACTTTCTGTTGTTCAATAGCATTTTCCATAGCTTTCCCCAATCAGTTATCTCCATTGGCTTATACCGGATTACCGGTCTGTTAACTGTTATATATCCTGTCAAAAAGTGCTCCGTCATCGAAATACTTTCTGTAAGCTTCCTTCCATCCGCCAAAATCTTCGATAGATGTACATCTTATCGTAATGTCAAACTTATCCGTGAATTCATTAAGTATATTTTTGTTATACGGTCTGTAGCCGTATTGTGCTGCAAGTCTCTGCGCCTCATCCGAATAAAGATATCCGAGATACTCAGCCGCCGCATTCTCACTGTGGTTCATTCTCACATTGTCATCTACTACCGCCACGCTTGGCTGCGCCGTTATACTTACCGAAGGATTAACTATCTCATACTCTCCGGCGTAATTCTCAACCGTTGCCATAGCTTCATTCTCCCATGCTATCAGCACATCTCCCTTGTTATTCTCAACAAATGTTGTTGCTGAACCTCTTGCACCCGAATCAAGCACCGATACATTGGAATAAAGCTTCTTTAAGAATTGTTCCTGCATCCCGGTATCTTTGTAATTAACCTGTGCATAGCTTAATGCTGCAAGGAAGTTCCAGCACGCACCGCCGCTGCTCTTAGGGTCAGGCGTTATTATCTCAACGCCGTCTTTTACCAGGTCGTTCCAGTCATGTATTCCTTTGGGGTTACCCTTTCTTACAAGAAATACTATCGTAGATGTATATGGTGAAGATGTATTCTCATATTCATCTTCCCAGCCTGTATCTATAAGTCCCGTATTCTCTATAAGTGATATGTCATGCTCAAGTGCAAGTGTCACAACATCTGCATTACAGCCTTCGACTACCGATCTTGCCTGGCTTCCCGAGCCTCCATGTGACTGGATTACCTCTACAGGCTCGTTGTATCTGCTCTCATAGTAAGCTTCAAACAGGTTATTGTATTCTTCATAAAAATCTCTTGTTGCATCATACGATACATTCGTTATCGTAAGCGTCTTATCTGAACTTTTGCATCCGTACATTCCGGCTGTAAGTGTCATAGCAAGCCCCATCACCAGGAGGCATCTGATATTCTTTTTCATGGTATGTCCCGGCTAATCCGGCTCCTTTCTGTAAACTATTGTATCAATATCACGCTTTGCAAAGCAGCAAATCAACGCAGGCGCGCTTGCGCTTGTTAGAGCCGGCAGCGGTACATAATGCGGCATAATACGCCGCATAAGTACCGGCCGCTCTAAAATGCCTGCTTATGCCTTTGCCGCTTTGCAAAGCTGACATTCGGAATACTAATTTAGAACAATGCTGTATAAACTGCTTTAGATGCACTCATTAAACAGGTTACATATTTTGTGTCGCATGATTAAAAATGATTTCATGTTCCAGCGAACAGTTGATGATTTGTGTGTTGCAAGCCGGGCGCTTTGCAGCCATCGGTACTTAGCCGCTGTGTTTCAGCGGCTTATGTACCGATATGGCTGCATCGCAGCGGGAGCGTGCCCGTCTTGCAATATGCAAATCGTCAACGTCCGGTGTTAAATACAAATAACATTAAATATAAAAAATTGAACCTTTAAAATTCAAACAGCGATGTTGACAGATATCTCTCCCCTGTATCCGGCAGCAGAATAACTATATTCTTACCTTCGTTCTCAGGTCTTGCCGCAATCTGTGCTGCAGCATGGATTACTGCACCGGATGATATACCTACCAGAAGTCCGTCTGACTTGGCTACGTCTCTTGCCGCGGCAAATGCATCTTCGTTACTTACCGTAACTATCTCATCAACAAGACTCATATCCATTACTTTGGGAATGAAGCCTGCTCCTATTCCCTGAATCTTATGCGGTCCCGGCTGTCCTCCTGACAATACCGGTGAGCCCGAAGGCTCAACAGCTATTATCTTAGCATCCGGCTTCACAGCTTTGATTCCCTGTGCCGTTCCGGTAATTGTTCCACCGGTTCCCACCGATGCTATGAATATATCAACATTACCATCCATATCATCCATAATCTCTTTTGCTGTTGTAAGTCTGTGAATCTCCGGATTGGACGGATTCTCAAACTGCTGTGGTATGAATGCATTGCCATACTTTTCTTTGAGTTCATCTGCCTTGGCGATTGCTCCTCTCATTCCAAGCCTCCCCTGTGTAAGAACAATCTCTGCTCCAAGTGCCATAACAATCTTTCTTCTCTCAACACTCATCGTGTCCGGCATTGTAAGTATAAGCCTGAGCTTCTTGGCTGCACATACTCCTGCAAGTCCTATTCCGGTATTACCGCTTGTCGGCTCTATGATAACTGTATCTTTATTAATATTTCCCTGCTTAATTCCATCTTCAATCATCGCCATCGCGACTCTGTCCTTGACGCTTCCGAGTGGATTGAAGTACTCAAGCTTTGCAAGAATATTGGCATTAATTCCATGCTCTTCTTCATAGTTACAAAGCTGTAATATTGGCGTTGCGCCTATCAGTTCTGTTAATTGTTTTGCAACCTTTGCCATACCTGACCTCTTTTCTAAAAACCATTAAATGGATATTTGCTGGATTTACTTTCCTTATAATACACTACTATTCATAGTATTTCAATAGGATTAGTAAATTTATTTAAAATTATTTATAATATTTTTCAAGACAGTGTTTTGTCTCTTCCTCATCAGGCACTCTGTTTTCCTTAAGTGTAAGTCCTGCCATATAAGCAAGGAAGCGGCTTCTTCGTGCATCATCCTCTATAAGTTCTTTTGCCTTTGGTCGTATTTCTTCAAGATAATCAAGTATGCCTTCTATATTGTCAGGAATAATATCCGTTATCCGGTCTGCAAGCAGCATTGTCATCGCCGGGCTTGCACCACCTGATGATATGCCGATATTAAGATTTCCCTTTCTTATTACAGATGGAAATATAAAGCTGCATTTGTCCTTATCATCAACCACATTTACAGGAATATGCCTTTCGCTGCACAGCTTATATATATGCGCATTAAGCTGCTCATCCTGTGTTGCAGCTATAACAAAGCTTTTGCCTTCGATATCCGAATCCGTGAACTCTCTCTGCTCACAGACAATCCCCTGAATCTCCTTCACTCTGCTGTCAAATTCCTTAGCCACAACAGTAAGCTGCGGCCCGTAATCTATAAGCTTCTTTATCTTGTGAAGCCCTACCCTTCCTGCACCGACAATCAGCCCCGGCGTATCCTTCAGTTCTACAAAAAACGGAAAATAACCCATATCTGCCCTCCATTTTCATTTCTGCTTCTGCGGATAGAGAATATCTGCCATCTTTGTATACGACTCTCCCCATCTTGCATTAGGCTTAAGAGTATACAATGCTTTATCAAGTACATAATATCTGTTATTCTTAACTGCCGTCAGGCTGCTCCATGCAGGGCTGTCCTTAAGCATAGTGTCAACATTCTTAAGTGCCGCATCAACATTACTTCCCTGTACCATTACAAATATATAGTCAGGATCTGCTTTAACAATTGCTTCGAGGCTTAAGTCATCTATAAGTGATTTGTCACTGTCTGCAATATTAATACAGCCAAGATCTTTGAGTACTGATCCTCCAACCGTATCATCGCTGCCCTTAACCTTGACATTCTTGGATGCCGCCCTTAATAGAAGTACCTTAGGGCTGCTGCCGTCAATGCGTGCCTTTGCTCTTTCAATCTCATCCCTGACAGAAGTGCCGTTCTTCTCATACAGGTCCTTGCGTCCTGTTATATCAGTACATATATTAAGCATATTAAGATAATCATCAAAATTATTAATATCAAAATATGCTACTGTTATTCCCGCATTTTCAAGTGTCCCGCGCATAGCCACATCAGGTTCTGTATTAGAGCTTGCTATTACAAAATCAGGTCTTGATGCAATAAGAAGCTCCGTATTAGGCTCAAGTATCGCACCAAGCTTAACAGCGTCATCCGGAAGTCCGAGGTCAAAGCTGCTCCATGCATCATCAACTGATGCCACAAGCTTTCCTCCTGCAAGCGTCCACACCTCTGAGAAGCTCCCAAGAAGTGATGCAACCCTGTCAGCCGATCTGACCGTTACACTTCTTCCGAGAGCATCGGTAAATGTAACTGCCTGTGTGCCGCTTTCTATCGAACTGCTGCCCGTATTCGCATTCTGCCGTGAACATCCCGACATAAAAACTGATGCTGCAATTGCTGCCAAAGTCAACAAAATAAATGCTTTGTTTTTTAATCCTTTTCTCATATCATACCTTTCCTACTAATTTACTATGTTTTGTTTGTATAAGAATACTACGATATGAGGCTTATTTCAAGTATTAATTTAACCAAATGGGAAATATATTAAGAATTGTTAAGAATTATCATCCTCTTTTGAAAGTTCTCTCTTATGCTGCCAGTGAATGCCAACATGACCTATTCCAAGGATTACTGCTGATATGATAAGTAAAGGATTCCTGCCGTATATTCCAAGCATGATAAAAGCAAGTATCGGCAATGTCGCACCTGCTACCGGTATTCCTATAAGGCTTCTGTAGAAATCACGCATCTTCTTACCGCTCCTGAAATATCTGACCCAGTTAATCTCATACATAAGCATTATTACAAATGAAATTATAAGAAATACAGACCATCTGTCAAGTCTGCCAATATTAAAGTCCCTGAATATAAGCATAAAAGTGCATACAAGTACCTGTCCTATCCTCTCAAACGCAAGAAGCACCTTGTTCTCATTTACAATATACCTATAATAATTCTCCGGTCTGTGGCTTGTCCATATTATATTAGGGACAAAAAGCATTATAAGATATATAAGTCCGACATAAGAAAATCCAAAGTGCATATGTTTCAACTCCTCAATTCACTGTACCGGAATATAATCCCGGCACAGTGTCTTATAATTATTATTCAGCTACTCAGACCGTACCTGATATAACAAGTGTACTTACTCCCGGACTTACAACCCATGCTCCTGTTGCTGCATCCTGTTCGTAGGTTGCAGCCGGCACCGTAATCTGTCCGGTATTGCTTGTAAAAGATCCTGTTGTCTCATCATAAGTGTAATTAACTGCCTCTGTCCATGCAGTTCCATTGAAAGACACCGCAAGTCCGCTGAGGAGAGGATCAAATGAATCTGTAACTACAACTCCTGTAGCAGCATCTGCCGGCGCATTTCCCATATTCTGTATGAGAAATGTATATGTCAGAGTGCCATTTTCAGTAACCGGTACAGGACTTACCGACTTGGTAATTGTAAGAAGAGGAGCTGTCTCAACTTCTACTGTATCAGATACTGTTATCGGTGTTATTCCTCCGCCGGTTATAACTGCAGCATTTGTCAATTCTGCTCCTGATGCAATAGGTGCATACTCATTAACAGCCGCTTCATATACAACTGTTACATTGCCGCCTGCCGGAACATTAATTCCTGTCACTGTCAGCGGAGGCCCCGGAGTTACTGCCGGTGTAGGCTGTGCTGTACCATTAACATAATAATTGACCGTACCTTCAATGTACGTAAGTGGTGTAAGTGTTAATGCATTAAACCGGTATGCTCCGAGATTGTCCGTAATCGTAAGTCCGTTAATTGCCGCTGTTCCTGAATTAACAATGCTTATGATATAAGTTACGCTGTCATTCTGTCCATACGTCTGACGGACAGCGAGCTTGGTTGCAGCAAGTACCTCAAGTATCTCGCCTACTGCAATGTTAGAATTGGCAACAGCATTGCCGTAACGCAGCTGTGCCTGGTTAGTAAATCTTGCCATATAGTAATACCTTTCATATATTCAGATATACTATAATATATGACAAATATCTTATTTTGTACCGAAGATTCTGTCTCCGGCATCTCCAAGACCCGGACAGATATATGCATTCTCATTAAGCTCTCTGTCAAGATGTCCTACATAAATCTGGATATCAGGATGTGCCTTGTGAAGTCTCTCAAGTCCCTCCGGTGCTGCTATAATACACATGAACTTGATATTCTTACCGCCATGCTTCTTAATCTGGTCGATTGCATCAACTGCCGAACCTCCTGTTGCAAGCATAGGATCGCACACAACGATTGTTCTCTCCTCAATCGGATCAGGCAGCTTGCAGTAATATTCCTGCGGCTCATGCGTCTTTTCATCACGGTACATACCTATATGACCAACCTTTGCTGACGGAACAAGTGCAAGAATACCCTCAACCATTCCAAGACCCGCACGAAGAATAGGAACTACTGCGAGCTTTCTTCCTGCTATCATAGGTGTCATGCATTTTTCAATCGGAGTCTCAATCTCTACATCCTTAACCGGAAGATCTGAAAGTGCCTCAAAGCCTTCAAGCATGGCTATCTCTTCTACAAGCTTACGGAACTCATTAGTGCCTGTATGCTTATCTCTGAGAATAGAAATCTTATGCTGAATCAGCGGATGATTAAAAATAACTACATTATCCATATTACTCATTGTAAAAACCTCTCTTATTCTAATTAAAAACTCTGCTTTTCTTCGTCATCACTGTTTGATACGTATACACCGCGGCTTCTGTCCCCTTCCGGATTCCTGCCGAACATGTAATCATTGCCCGGAAGGATTGCATTAAGAAGAATACCTGCGATTGCTGCTACTGCGAGTGCCGTAAGTGTAATTGATGTACCTCCGATTGTAAATGTAAGTCCACTGGAGAAACCAAGTCCGCATACAAATATAACACCTGCGATTATAAGATTTCTTGACTTTGTAAGGTCAACTCTGTTCTCAACGACATTACGCACACCGATTGCAGAAATCATACCATAGAGCATGAATGATACACCACCGATAATTGCTGTCGGCATTGTTGAGATAATGGACGAAAACTTAGGTATAAATGAAAGAACTATCGCAAATACTGCTGCGATTCTGATTACTCTCGGATCATATACCTTAGACAGCTCAAGGACACCTGTATTCTCGCCGTATGTAGTATTGGCTGGGCCACCGATAACACCGGCAAATGCTGTTGCAAGTCCGTCACCCATAATTGTGCGGTGAAGTCCCGGCTCCTCAATAAAGTTCTTACCTACTGTTGCAGATATTGCAGACATATCTCCAACATGCTCCATCATTGTGGCAATGGCAATAGGTGCCATTACAAGAATTGCCGTAATATCGAACTTGCATAACTGGAACTTAGGAATTCCTACCCAGTTTGCTGCGGCAACCGATGTAAAATCAATTATTGCCGAACCATCCGGATTAGTAACACCACACGCATTCAGAATCAGTGCAAATCCATATGATATGAGCACTCCCATAAGGATTGGTATAATCTTAAACATTCCCCTGCCCCATATGTTGAATATGATAATTACTGCAAGTGCAACTACTGCAAGAAGCCAGTTAGTAGATGCATTACTGATTGCTGAAGGTGCAAGTGAAAGTCCTATACAGATAATAATAGGTCCCGTAACCACCGGCGGGAGGAATCTCATTACTCTGTTCACGCCTACAAGCTTAAATATAACTGCAACAACAAGATAAAGAAGTCCTGCAATTACTATACCGCCACATGCATATGCCACCTTATCATTGGCACTCATTCCGGCATACATTCCTGTGTTAAGGTTAGCCACTGTGTAGAAACCTCCAAGGAATGCAAATGATGATCCTAAGAACGCCGGTACCTCGAACTTAGAACATACGTGGAATATAAGTGTTCCCACACCTGCGCAGAAAAGTGTTACAGCTACTGTAAGACCGCTTGTTATCGGCTCACCGCATGCAGCACTAAAATATCCTGCCACAAGAATCGGTACAAGAATTGTTGCACCAAACATTGCAAACATGTGCTGAATTCCGAGAATAAGCATCTTCGGGATTCCAAGTTTGCGCGCATCGTAAATCGGTTCATTTGAATTATCCATCACACGTCTCCTATTGTAAAATATTTTTAAACCTAAAGATTATAATAACATTTTACTATATAAGCTGCAATGTGAAAATTTACCCTGTAATACTGAATTTATCCACATCCACAACGCCAAGACTCGTAAGTCGCAGCTTTGGTATCACAGGCAGACTTATAAATGATAATGTCATGAACGGATCTATGCCTTTAGCTGCTCCAAGTCCATATGCCGCACTCTTCAGCCCGTCAAGTTTTTTCTGTGCTTTTGATACGTCAAGCTCACACATAAGCCCCGCAACAGGAAGTGCCAGTTCTGCAAGCACCCTGCCGTTATTGACCACAGCCATTCCGCCATGCATGCGTTCTATCGTCCTGATTGCAAGAAGTATATCATCATCACTTGCACCAACCGCAATTATGTTGTGTGAGTCATGTGCAATGCTCGTTGCAACAGCCCCTTCTTTGAGCTTATATCCTTTAACATAACATACTCCGACATGCCCTGTTGCATGATGCCTCTCTGCAACGCAAAGCTTAAGTATATCTTTTTTCACATTAATTCCTGAGGCTGACCCACAGTCCGTTGTCAGAAGCTCTCCTTCAACAACGCCTATCACTTTCGCCTCTCCGGATGGTGTCTTAAGACTTCCGGCTGTCAGCTTTGCGATATGTACTGTATCTTTTATGCCTGAGTTATCAACATTTTTCATCTGTTCAGCCTTATTTGTGAACATTGCACGGCATTCTTTTGTTAACCTTCCGTGCTGGCTCATCCTCACGCCATTCTTATATACGGAATCTATCTTAACTTCATTCCTATCCTCGAGAATAACAAAGTCCGCCCTGTATCCCGGAGCAATCGCCCCGGTTCTCCTGAGTCCAAAATATGATGCCGCATTAAATGAAGCTGCCGTGTATACATTTTCAGGCTTTGCGCCAAGAGATATTGCTTTTCTTATTATATTGTCTATGTGTCCTTCTATCTTCAGGTCTCCCGGATGGCGGTCATCCGTAACAAGCAGGCATCTTCTGTAATATCTGTCATCCAGCAGGCTGACAAGCTTCTTAAGATTCTTTCCTGCCGTTCCTTCGCGGATCATTATCCACTGTCCTGCCCTAATCTTCTCTATTGCTTCTGCACTCTCACTGCACTCATGGTCAGACATTGCTCCCGCTGTAACATATGCCGCAAGCTGCTTTCCTGTAAGTCCCGGCGCATGTCCGTCAATAATTGTGTCTTTTTTGCGTGCAGCTGCCAGCTTTTTTATAACTTCCCTGTCACATGTAATAACTCCCGGATAATTCATCATCTCAGCAAGTCCAAGCACTCTTTCATTATCAAGGTACTTTTTAACATTTTTGTGGTCTATTCTGTACCCTGTCTCATCAAATTGTGTTGCCGGCACACATGAAGGTACCATAAAATACACATCTACCGGAAGATTGTCTGAGGCTTCAATCATATAGTCTATTCCGGCTTTGCCGCATACATTGGCAATCTCATGCGGATCTGCAATGACCGCCGATGTTCCGTGATGTATGACAGCCTTCGCATACTCTGCCGGTGTAACTATCGAGCTTTCAAGGTGCATGTGACCATCTATGAATCCCGGAACTATCGTATAATCGGATGCATCTATCTCGTGTTCACCGCTATATTCGCCTATTCCCGCAAATATACCGTCTGATACTGCAATATCTCCCTTAAGGAATTCATTGGTGAACACGTTGAGATATGTTGCATTTTTGAACACAAGCTGCGGTTTAATCTCTCCAAGCGCCGTTTGTATATCTCTTTTCATATCACTGCATATTCCCATATATACCTCCAAAGTTATATTTGTAAAATATCCGTCAAAAAAATCCCCCATGACTACCGCTTCACATAAATTGCTATGCTAATTATACGATATCCACGGGGGATTTACAATTTGGTATTTAGTTGCTTTAGTCCCAATAGCCAAGTTCTTCGCCCTTAAGGTAAAGTGCCCTGCCTTTGGCATAAATTTCAACTTTAGGTATAATAACATTAAACCTCACTTCAGGGTCAATGTTTAAAATGTGATTTTTTTATGTTCAAATTGTGAACTCCTGCAAAATGTGATATTATAATGAAAATACATTTTGAGGAGCCAGCACCATGCTAGTATATGATTCAAAAAGTGCACCAAAGACATCTGACACATTTGAGTGCACCTACACAACATTCAGTTCAAACAGCAGTACTGCTACTGTTGAAAATCCTATTCTTATTCTCGATAATTCACAGGAGAAGTGGGAGCACAATTCTGTCGGTATATTCGCCAACCCTTTCAAGAATACAGCTTTTGAGTTTCAGATTGACAATAATGTAATCACAAGCAATATTCTCAGGATTGACGCACGTTTTACAAGCCTTATAAAGTGGCTTGGTGAAAACCGCATTAAAGTTAAGCTTACAGGCGACAATACTGATGAAGGGTATGCCGTATACAGAATACGCGAGGTTGCTTTCAACAACAGCCAGAAGCTTTCTTCAGAGGATGGTTTTCTCCAGTTTATGATTGAACGTCTGCTTGAGAGCAGTGCAGTCGCAGAATCCGTATCTGACGAAGATGATGACGAGTCGGGCGACAGCATGAAGCTTACAAGCATAACAAGCATTTCTGATTTTCTTAACTGTGCCGGAATCACCCTGCCTGAGAATATCCGCCTCTGGGCACGCCGCAACCTTGCAGTTGCCCGCTCAAGTGAGGTTACTCCTGAGGAACGCCGCCATGCACAGCGTGCACTTTCAATCATGCTTAATATTAAGTGGAAGGGAAGCTATTTTGAATCTATTGACCCTGTAGAAGCAAGACGTATACTTGATGAAGAGTTATTTGGAATGGAAAGCGTAAAGCAGCGCATTATCGAGACTATTATCCAGATTAACCGTACACATACTCTTCCTGCATATGGAATTCTTCTTGTAGGTCCTGCCGGAACCGGTAAGTCACAGATTGCATACCTTATTGCCAAGATTCTTAAGCTGCCATGGACAACTCTCGACATGAGTTCAATCAATGATGCCGAGCAGCTTACGGGAAGTTCAAGAATATACTCTAATGCAAAGCCGGGTATAATTATGGAAGCATTTAATATGGCAGGCGAGTCTAACCTTGTCTTCATTATAAATGAACTTGATAAGGCTACAGCCGGTAAGGGCAATGGGGCCAATCCGGCAGACGTTCTTCTCACACTGCTTGATAATCTTGGATTCACTGATAATTATATGGAATGTCTTATTCCTACCGTCGGCGTATATCCGATTGCCACAGCTAACTTCAAGGATCAGATAAGCTCACCTCTTCTGTCACGATTTGCAGTCATTGATATTCCTGACTACACACATGACGAAAAGAAGACCATTCTTTCCAAGTTTGCTCTTCCTAAGATACTTAAGCGTATCGGACTGCATGAGGATGAATGTGTTGTTACGGATGAGGCACTTGATACGGTAATAAACATTTTCAAAGACACAACCGGTATCCGTGACCTTGAACAGGCAGCAGAAAGACTTGCAGCACATGCGCTCTATCTTATCGAAGCCGAGAACGAGACTAAGGTTGTATATGATTCTTCGATGGTAAAAGAACTTTTCAGATAAATTAAAAAATACCGTTTCCAAAAGTCAGAATAAATCCGACGATCCGGGAACGGTATTTTTGTATTCTATATCTTATATATCTTCTATATCTCTTCCTTGCCGCCTGTCCTGGCTCTTATAACCATAAGCACCGCAAGCAGAAGCACTATGCATAACGGAAGCGCCAGCCATGACATTCCCGGCATCCCCATTGCCATAAATATGCCAATCAGCATGTAACCAGCAAGGCATACACCTGCAACTACAATAACATAAGGAAGCTGCGTAACAACATGGTTGACATGTTCACAATGTCCGCCGGCCGATGCCATAATCGTTGTGTCCGATATTGGTGAACAGTGGTCACCGCAGACTGCTCCGGCAAGGCATGATGCAATTGATATCACCATCATCTGTCCCTCAGGAAATACACCTACAACAATCGGTATAAGTATACTGAAGGTTCCCCATGAAGTTCCCGTTGCAAATGCAAGAAATGCAGCAACAAGGAATATAATCATTGGAAGGAAGCCCTGCATTGCCGATGCCGAACCTGCAACCAGGTCTGCTACAAAGTACTTGGCCCCGAGCAGATTAGTCATTCCCGAGAGTGTCCACGCCATTGTAAGAATGAGAATCGGTGCTATCATTGACTGGAAACCTTCCGGAATACACTTTGTAAAATCTTCAAATGAAAGCACATCCCGCATCATGTAATAGATAAATGTAAACACAAGTGTTACCGCGCCGCCAAGCACAAGACCTACAGACGCATCGGCTCCCGCAAACGCATCAACGAACGACGCGCCTGAGAAAAAGCCTCCCGTGTATACCATTGCGATAATACAGCTTGCAATAAGGACAACGACCGGAAGTGCGAGGTCAAGGACATGCGCCCTGTCATTAACAATCTCTTCCTCATTACCTTCATATGGTCTTCCCGGTGTTGTGAACAGATCTCCTGCTATTGCATTCATCTCATGCTTTTTCATCGGGCCGAAATCTACTCTCATAACCGTTACAAACACTACCATAACAAGAGTAAGTATCGCATACATGTTATATGGTATTGTCTGAAGGAACACGGCAAAGCCGTTTATATTGGAATCGGCAGGCACCGAAGAGGTTACTGCTGCCGCCCATGAGCTTATCGGAGCAATAATGCAGACCGGAGCTGCCGTTGCATCAATAATATACGCAAGCTTCGCTCTTGAAACCTTATGTCTGTCCGTTACAGGTCTCATGACACTTCCGACTGTCAGACAGTTAAAATAGTCATCCACGAATATCAGTACTCCAAGAAGCATTACAGATATCTGTGCCCCAATCCTTGTCTTGATATGCTTTGATGCCCATCTGCCAAATGCTGCAGAGCCTCCCGCTTTGTTAAGCATTGATACAAGGATTCCAAGCATAACGAGGAATACAAGTATTCCGACATTCCATGAATCAGCAAGCTTGTACACCATGCCGCCGTCCTCATTGAAGAACATGGTGTTGAGCATCAGCTCAACATTAAAATTAGAATACAGAAGTGCGCCGGCTACAATTCCGGCAAGAAGTGACGTATACACCTCTTTGGTAATAAGTGCAAGTCCGATTGCTATTACAGGCGGCAACAGTGACAATATTGTTGAATAAGCCGCACATCTGTAACTCTCAGAATCTGCAATCGTCCCCGGTGTTCTGAATGATATAATGCAAAGTACCGCAATCAGTGCGATAAATATAAGCATTCCGATTTGTTTCTTCTTCATATCTTTCTCCAATCTTTGAATACTTAACTATCTTACTGTCAAACCGGAGAAAATACAATACCCAAAACAAATATTTATTGGCATTTATAATGCATTTTTAACAGTATTTCCACTGCTCCGATGCGAGCTGCAGATCCACCATATGTCTGTATATTCCGTTCTGCGCCTTAAGCTGCTTTGGAGTGCCCTGCTCAGCCACAGTTCCACCTTTAAGAACAACTATTCTGTCAACCCCATCTACAGTTCTCATTCGGTGCGCAATTATAAGAACAGTCTTATCCCTGATCAGCTTTGATATTGATTCCTGAATTGCCGATTCATTATCTACATCAAGTGATGCTGTGGCTTCATCCATAAGTATGATTGGTGCATTCTTAAGAAATGCTCTTGCAATTGATATTCTCTGTCTCTCACCGCCCGAAAGCTCCGATCCATTCTCACCTATCATCGTATTCCAGCCATCCGGAAGCTTCTCAACAAAATCAATACAGTTGGCAAGTCTTGCCGCATTCATTACCTCTTCGTCAGCTGCATCCTTCTTACCTATACGGATATTCTCCATTACAGTGTTATTGAACAGTGTTACATCCTGGAAAACAATCGAATACAGCGACAGAAGTTTCTCAGGGTCAATCTCAGATACATTCATTCCACCGACAGTAATCCTGCCTCCGTCATTGTCCCAGAATCTTGCAGCAAGCCTTGATATCGTTGTCTTACCGCCTCCTGACGGGCCGATAAGTGCCGTAACCTCTCCCTGCTTTGCCGTAAAGCTGACATCCTTCAGTATCTGCTCACCCTTCTTATACGCAAATGAAACATGGTCAAAAGTAATATCATATCCTTTATTATCAAGGATTTCTTTTCCTGTCTGCTCATCATGCGAAAGTATCTCATCCATTCTCTCACAGTTCTTATTAATGCTTATTATTGCTGACAGATTCTGGAGTGAAATCTGCAACGGTTCATACATTCTCGTAACAACAAGAAGGAACATAAAAAATGTAAGTACGCTGATTTCACCCTTTACAAGCAGCGAACCTCCGACAACACAGACCGTTCCGATACCGATTTTGAGAATCATCTGTGCTGAGCACACAAATGCCGCATTGGCAAATTCCGCTACAATCGCATGTTTCTCAACGTTTTTAATCTTTACATTAAGACCGGACATATATTCTTCCGTCATATTGTTGGAACGCAGATCCCTGATTGTCTCAAGCCCCTCCTGTATGCCGTCAAGACATGCAAGTCTGTATTCAATAGTCTTATTATGTACCTTATCCATTACCTTTTTTGAATAAAGAACTATAAAAAATGCAATCGGGACAACCCATACAGCCGCAAGTGCCATACGCCATTCAAAGAAGAACAGACTTATTACAATTACTGTCGTTGATGCAAATGCTCCCACAAGCTCAGGAATCCAGTGTGAGCTTGCCGTCTCTATAAGCGCACAGTCTGACATAATTGTGTTGGTAAGGTCTGAAAGATCCTTCTTGCCAAAAAACGATAAAGGAAGCTTTCTCAGCTTCTCTGCCAGCATTCTTCGTCTTACACCGCTCTCTACATATGTAGAAAGGAAGGTTGATCTGTACTGGAATAATGTTGTAAGTATTATAAGCACAAGTACTGCGACAGTACCGGAGATAAATAACATTTTCTTATCCTGCGGCAGGCTTCCTTCAATCAGGTATGAAGAAAGCACATACAAAAGTCCAACCGGAAGCATCAATACAAGATTGGCGATTGTAACCGCAGCAAATGCGCGCATCATATCATGAGCGCCCTTATCCGAAAGAGCATATTTATGCTTAAGCTTTTCTGTCATGATTTTTCACCGTTCCTTCCCACCTGCCAGTTGACAGATTTGTTATATTCATTCCACATGTGTGTATATATTCCGTTCTTTGCCGTAAGCTCATCATGTGTTCCGCTCTCTGCTATCCTGCCGTCTTTAAGTACATATATGCAGTCTGCATCGGTCACTGTTGACAGTCTGTGTGCAATCATAATTACGGTCTTATCTTTGGCAAGATTTTCAAATGCTTTCTGCACAAGCCTCTCATTATCAGGATCTGCAAATGCTGTTGCCTCGTCAAGTATCAGTACCGGTGCATTCTTAAGAAAAGCTCTTGCAATTGAAAGTCTCTGCGCCTCTCCGCCCGATACATATATTCCCTTTGAACCTATTACGGTATTGACGCCATCCGGAAATTTCTCAATTATGTCCATGCACTGTGCAGCCTGAAGTGCTTTCATAACCTCATCATCACCGGCATACGGCCTTCCCATTCTTACATTTTCAAGGATACTCATCTTAAGAAGCTTACTGTCCTGAAATACATACGAAACCTGATTCATAAGCTCTTTTGCGTCAATATCCTTTACATCAGCATCTCCAAGCCTGATGCTTCCCGACTTAACATCCCAGAATCTTGCAATAAGCGAAGCAAGTGTTGTCTTACCGCCTCCGGACGGACCTACCAGCGCCACATGCTCTCCCGCCTTTACATGCATCGTTATTCCGTCAATTGCATTATCCTTGGACTCATCATACGCAAATGTTACGTTTTCAATGCTTATTGAAGAATCCTTCGGAATGCTTTTTTTGTCTGACTGTGGAAGCGGTGATACTGCAAATATTCCATCCATTCTGTTAAGTGCATCCTCAACAATCATCTGTGACTCGCCTGCATACGCAACCTTCATTAACGTTGTTGTAAGCGTTGATGTAATAAGTATGTAGAAAATAAGATTAAGTGCAAACTGTGTTGTTATCTGATTGCCGCCAAGCGTATAAGCTGCTATAATCAGTGCCGCAAATATTCCGTTAGATGCTGTTGTAAAGCCTGTCATAGGAAGCATCATGCTTTTAGTATAGTCAAGTGTCCATTTCTCATAATCGTCTATCGCCGCCTTAAAGCGTTTAAATGAAAATACGGTCTGTCCGAATGTCTTTACGACCGGAATTCCGCGTACATACTCAACTGCCTCTGCCGACATTGTTTCAAGCGAATTCTGGTACTGCTTCATATCCTCAGCCATCTTAGGGCCCATCATCAGTGTTCCCATCAGTATAAATGCAATAGCCGCCGGTATAAGACTAATAAGTCCGAGTCTCCAGTCAAATACCATCATCATTACAAGCAGTCCTACGGGTGTGGCGGCCGACACTGCCTTATCAGGCAGGTTATGTGCGATAAATGTCTCTGTTGCCGCACTTGAATCGTTAACAACCTTGCGTATCTTACCCGTTCCCTGAGACTCGACATATCCCAACGGAAGCTTCATGATATGTTCCATCATGCTTACTCTCATATTGGACTGCACACGGAATGCCACCTTATGTGAGCACATAAGTGCCACTATGTATACTGCCATTGCCAGCAGTGCAAATTCTACAGCCTGCCAGCCATATGCTGTTATATGCGTTGCGTTGGCATAATCAGGCTTTACCTCCAGTATTTCCTTTATGATGCGCCACACATCATAAAAAGGCACAAGTGCAATCCATGCACTGAGAACTGCAAGAATCCATGACAGGTACACCAGATATTTATGTTCTCCGGCTATGTCCATGAGTCTTGACAGAGCGCTTTGTTTTTTTGTTTTCATAGTCCTCTCCTTTACTATTATTTTTGTTGTGCTGATAAAATATATCAATAAGTTAGTTGTGCCTAACCTATTATCATTTTTTTAGGCAGCATTGCTACTGCCTTCTTTTATATATCTGATATCACATAATCCAAAATACAGCCTTCCAGCCCGCACTGTTAAACAGCCTTACATTCTCCATGAATTCACATGCCTGCTCAAAGCTTTTGCCATGTTCAATAAGCTCACAAATATACTGCCATCCGTTTCTGCAATATACATGGATGAAAAATTCATCAATTTTATGACTGCCATCTGAATATTGCTTTGCAAACTCCAGATAATACTCCTCTTCAATCCGTGCAAGCTCATCGAAGTAACCTTCGTACTCTGTACCTTCCGAGTGACAGAATATCAGCCTGAACTCATCCAAATGCTTATATACATATTCAAGCACACTGTAAGTTCCTCTCTCGCCTTCATGCACAGCCTTGTCAACACCATGTGAGTCTGCCGCTTTGCTGACACTGTCAAGATATATCTTCATAAGTCCGTCTGCGGCGTCATTTACAATCGCAGTAAACAGGCCGCTCTTATCTCCGAAGCGTGTATATATTGAATTGGTGCTTACTCCGCTGTCTGACGATATTCTTCTTAGACTTGCATCGTGAAAACCATGTTCAAGGAATTCCTTCTTTGCGCTCGCTATAAGCTTTTCCGTAACACCTGCTGCCTCTTTTCTCATATATGGTATTCCCTTTCAGTACGCGTGAGTATTCCTCCGCAGTCAAAATAATGCTACCGCAAACCTTTCAGCATAACGGCGCCTATATAATGGCATTAACGTAACGCCGTTATAATAACAGTGTTATTTTATGTTTAAAAGTTACTGTTGTCAACGCAAAGAGTGCTTAGTGATATTTTTTATCATGTATGTATAAGTAGTTATATAAGTAATTATTGGAGCATAAAAATAGCCATATGGATCATTAGTCCAAATGGCTTATAAAAATATATTATTTTAATCTATTGTGAAGAACTGTCTCTATTTCTGTTATTAAATCTGTCTTTTTCTTATAAAGAAGTGTCCATGATGCCTGATTCTTTGAATAATCCATCTTTTCTTCTGGAAAAAACGAACGACAGATATATTTATCTCCATCATCATTTGATAAAAATAAATTTCTGCTTTCCATTTTATTTTCCATAAGATAATCAGCCTCAATCATTGAATACATCTACCATGTTTATAAATCCTCCATGTTAGAATCGGCAACCCCAAACTTATTTACAAAATCCTCATAGCCATTTACCCAATCAAACTTTGTATCATCGGATACTGCTTTAAAATGAAGTTCTCCGCAATGAATCTTATTCTTTTCCACATCAGTCAGGTCAGCCCATGTCTTACCTGCTTTTGTTTCAACGATGAAATATATTCCGATTGATGGGTCTTTCAAAGCCTCCTTACGACATACTACCGCCCAGTCAGGGCTGCAATTACCATATGGTGTATCAATGTTATGATTTCTACACCATATTCCACTCGATTTTCTCCAGCTAAATATATATATATATTTAAAATAATTGTATCACGAATCATTAACGATTTCATCTGTATCATAAATTTCTTACAACACACAATATATTTTATACGTTATACAAAATATTTCATTTAAAATATTGTTACCAACATAAAAAGACGTTCCCCAACACCACCCGGTATCAAAGTCCGTCTTTCAATATTCTTACATAATATTTAGTTTTCACCCATCTTCGCCAGCTTGGCAGCCTGGCCGCCCTCACGGAACGATTGCCTCATTGATTGTAGGCTCGGAACAAATGCCTCCATGCCATGAGAGGGCTCGGAGCATATACCTCTACCAAAACAGCCACGAAGCAAAAACATCCATTGCTACCTCGACCAGTACAATCAATACAAAATCTATCAGTTATCTACCATTTAACCAATAAAACTTCGTATTGTGAAAAGTAGCTTGATGTTTTCAACTATATTACATTATCCCTTTATAACTTACTTTGATAGTTTTCCAACTGATGAAAAACACCAACAACATTTACAGTATCTTCCCTTACATCAAAAATGACAATGTAGTCCATCAGTGGAACAACTGCTTCGTGGTAGCCTTTATTCGCCAAATAAGCATCTCTGCTGAGTGGAAATTGAAAAGGATTTGTTTCCAGCCTATCATAAATACCATCCATGCCATCTAACAGATGTCTCGCAGCCTGCTCACTTTTCAGCCGATATAACAAGTAATATACTAAATTATCAAGTAATTCATCTGCATGCTCTGAAATAACTAATTTATAATCCATACTTTGCCCTCGTTTCCCTGAGTGCTGTTCTGGCATCTTTTACCTGACCTGCTTCAATCTGCTTTTCAGAAATTTCAATATCCCTATACATAGCAAGCTGTTTCATGGCAGACTCATAAATCTCCATACTCATAATAACCATATCGCCATAACCATTTTTAGTAATATAGATAGGTTCTTCTGCTCTGTGACACATATCAGAAATCTCTGATGTATTCTTTAAATCTTTAATTGGAATAATTTGTGGCATAAGTAACACCTCCTAACCATGGATTAATTATACCATAATTATGTCCAATTTCAATATGTATTATAAAGAAAATACACTACATTAATATTCTTTACCTATACAGAATACATTGCAAACCTCTAATATATTGAATTACTTTCGTTTAGTCACTTTCGTTTCCACAACTGTACCATTCGGGTACTGAGTTGCACTATACTTTGAATTCCCATTATCTTTCTGTATTTTAACAACTTTTCTATTAGAATTTGTAACTCTAGCCTCAAGTTTATCGCCTGGCTCAGATAAAATTCCTGTTGAATCAACTGTAGTATTTTTCTTAAATATGTCTAAAAAGTTCATTATCCACCTCCATCTACTTATATGTTTGCTATTCCATAATGTATAAATCACAATAATTTTTTCCATTAAAACTTACAAATTTTCCATCATGCCCTATACTACCTCTAAAAAAGAACTGACACTCTACACCTTTATCTAAATATTGATTCAATACTTTTGAATTAATTCTAGTTAAAAGCATTTCTTTATTTGTGTACACAATTGGTTTATCTGCATCAACAAATTCAAATGCTACTAATTTATCATTAAATACTGGCGTTGTAACTATTGCATTACCAAATAAAATACGATTTACACCTACTGGTATTTCTTCCTTTGCATCAACAAACAAAGTATTCAGACTAATTAATTCTCCATCTACTCTAATATTACATACATTATTATCAACGTCATCATCATAATAAAAATTTATGTATGTTTTTATTGATGACACATTTCTACTTTCAGTACCCTTTTTATCCTTAGTTACATTATTTCTTCGCTCACCTGTTACAACATCAACATCTTCAACACCATGCCCATTACTATGGTTAGTCTTGGATTTATTAGTTGCCTTTCTCATTGCAATGATTCCATTTTTACTAATTGTACGCTTTCCTTGCTCTGTTTCAACTTCAACCTGACGTTTTTCCTCATCACCTGAAACTGTAGAACACGCAATAGAATGTAAATCATCTCTATTTGATGGTGTAAAATATATACGTTTAGCATCTTTTACTGCCCAATTCGAACATGTTAATTTTATTCCACAATATGAGTCATGACAATGAAATGCCTTAGCACTTTTTAATTTACCCTCCAGCGAATATTTATGTGCTTTAAAAGCACTCATTTCTTCATTCAGTTCTTCACTATACGCTCTTTCTGACATTATCTCTCCACTCAGACATTATGCTTTTACAATCATATGCCTGTAATTTATTTACACAAACTATTTACATTCTACAAGATTGTTGCTCTATTTTATTGTATCATATCCATAGCAATAAATATATCATTTTCGCATCCTTAACCAACACAAACTAAACTGTAAACTCCAGCCAAATTTACTCAAATAATATTTTCATTGTCCTTTATTCTTAATAAACCCTCCCACTCTTTCGGATAACTTTCCCTTTGTAAATTCAACATATCAACAAATCTTTGATAGTCAATTAATTCAAAACTATCTAATATATTTTTCTCTACTACCTTTTTTGCTGCATCCTGTGCCGGCTTAGAGAAATGATTTGCTGTTGTTACAAAAACACATGCTTTCGCATCTCCAATGATAGATGCTCCTATTAAATCTCTTATACAAGACACACCTTCCACTTTATTAGCTTGCGTTCTTCTCTTCACTTGAACAAAGGTTTGATTTTCTCCATTTAGTAATATTAAGTCTTTTCCACCATCATGTGATTTTCCTACCAATTTTATCTCACAATCCATAAAATCCTTAAATACACTTGCAACTAACTCCTCCATTTTTTTATCATTAATTCCATATATTTTTTCAGGATTTTGGGCTATATATCTATTTAAAACTTCAATCGGAACATTCTTAGAAGCAATATCGTAAGACCTCAAAATTGCTTGCGTTAATTCTGTTGATGTTGCCCTTAACCCTTCATCTATATCATCACTCGAAAAAGTATATGAATGTTCCCACCATCCACATCTTGTACATTGCACAACAGTTTCATACTCTACCGCCGAACACCAAGTAATTTTATTGTTTTGTTTATAATAAATCCTATTCTCTATTTTTTCTTTACAAAATGGACAAATCCCCTTTATCTCTTTTAATTTGTCTAACGTATTATTTACATATTCAAAATTAACAATTCCATCTTCACCATAATATTTATTATATTGACTATAATCTAAAATCATTTTCCTTCCTCCAAAAGTAACTTCCCCAAAATGCCTTTTTTCAATGTCCCACTTTTACAACTTCTTCTCTAATGCTAAATCACTCAAAAACAGAGCAAAATCCCTCATGACATTTTGTTTTATCAAATAATTCTGCATTTATAAATTGTCCACACTTAGGGCATTTATAGACAGTTGTGTCATTATCACAATTAAGGCAGTAGCCTCTTATATAATTGTTGTTATACTCAATATTAACAGCATCACAAATCACCATTTCTTCTCCACAATAACCACAATTTACATATCCAAAAAAATGTCTATCAGCTGTATTCTCTCCACTCATCAAGATACCCAAAATATGAATCAGTGCATACATAATATCCTTTTCAGCATCTCTTCTTTCCTGCTCACTAAAAACATAAGCTGAATGTAAAACACAATTTCTATACTTCTGAAACAACTCCATATACTGATATTCTTTACGTTCAAAATTATATAAATGCTTTTTTCCTTTTGTAAAATTCTTAATATCATCAAATTCTCGTACTTTCAACTTATTAGCACTATATAAATCCTCAATTTCTGAATCTGATAAATTGCTCTGCCTGCTTACTAAAACAGTTCTTATTCCACAATATGATACAACAGATGATTTTAGGGCTAACTCCATAGCAAACTGTAAATTCACAATAGCCTGTAGCATATTTACATAGCTATCCAATCCTTTGTTAATATAACCTATTGCAGAGTCAATGAATATAACTGCATTTCTAAATAATAATTGGGCAAATTCCTTCTCAAACTTCATCTTATTTCTCCAAACTTTTTTATTATATCACAAGACTTACAAACATTTCATTTATTTTTTCCATATCATACAAAAAAGAGCCAAGCAAGTTCTGCTCAGCCCTTAATAGTTTCAGCATATTATGCAATTGCAATCTTAATTGTAATAGGATTCCAATACTTCTTCTTAAATCGTCTGCCTGCCTCTTCCTGACAAAAACGTTTGCACTCTTCCATTGGAATCATCATACGAGCAACAATATTAAAATTCTTATCACTCTTAAGATAATCCGCATATAGATTATTTTTTCTAATAGCCCTACAGATTTAGGATAATCAAATGTTGCCTTTCCCATTAATTCTTTTAATTGCCTTCTTCCAACATCAGTTGACAATTCGCCTCCTTGCCAAAATGACTTTGATTTTGAACCTCTCTCTACACTTTCTTCATCCTCATCTTCTTCATCCCCACTGATTGACGAAGGATTCATTGATGCATTTAAATATACTCTGCTCTCAATTCCCCATCTTCCTGATATTTTTGAAAATCTAGGTTCCAATATAGACAAATTAGCCCCTACACGTTCTCTGCCCCATCTCCATCTGCCATCGCTTCCATCGCCTCTAATTGGATATATTGAAATCCACCCATCGTGAGCATCAAGAGAACACTCTTTTGTTTTCTCATTATAGTAGATTGGAAAAAACATATTAGGTCTATCCTCTCTCCTATCAGGTCTACCTCACTTACGCAAATCTCTTAATTGATACTTATTACCATTTTCATCCACTTTATCAAATTTCGCACGTTGTTCTTCTGTTAAAGGGAGCATATTTGCTTCAAAATTTAACTTTCCATAAATAATTAGATACTCATGACAAGTAGCAACATTCTTTTTATCATTTCTTCCCTTTAAAGCCTTCGGAATAAAATCTTTTAAAGTCACATCAACATTTACTCTATATGTATCTGGCAATCCAAACATAATACTCTCTTTCCTTAAATGCCCTGGACAACTTTTTCTTCAGAAAAAGTTATAAATTTATTATTATCCCAAATAGCTATATTCTTTTTCCCAGTGTAATGTGAAATATATAGCATTCCTGATGCTTTTATATTCTCTTTTATTAATCTAACCAATTTCCTTGAAATAACATATTCGTTTTCTGAATATTCCGGCAATGTCAATATTCTTTGTATTTCAACAAAAATCATTTTATCTGTACCATCGTTAAACTGATTATTTGCATATCCTGCAAGTTCATTATTTGAGTATGGTGAAAAATCTAATAGTCTTATATTCTTATTTAAAACGCAATATGATAAAGAAATATAACTATCTTTAACCGTTTTTATTTCCTTTAAAGCCGTATTTTGATCTTCTGCAACATACAGAACCTGCTCATTTTTATCATTCGCTCTACCTTCTGAAATATATCTTGCAGGTGCTACCCCAGATTGTTCAGAATCATATCCTCTTATTGGTATTCCAACCTCATTATATATAATATTTTCATCATTATTTTGTATTTTCCTTGCCCTATACCATTTTTCCTTCTTCGGTGTTACAATATCACATTTATTAAGAGTACTAACGATGTTTGCAATATTATTTTCCTTATTTTGACCATTTAAAGACTCAAACTTAAACTGCATTATTTGAAGTTCTGCTAAAAGCGCTTCACATGTATTAATATTCATTATTTGCTCCTATATTTATTCAACCACCAAGAATGAAATCAATTCAAAATCATCAGCAGTTTCATCGGCAAAGGCATTATTAAATTCGCCAAAATCAAACATAAGCTGAGTAGCCTTTGACTCTTCTTCGCCCTTGATTGATTTTATTGCTTTATTCAGCAGTTCTGAATAGAACTGCATATCCTTGGCATTATTGGTGCGTACAAAGAATTTTTGGAATAGTTCCATGACAGGTTTGCTCTTGCCATAGCATAGCTTACGGAACTGCTTTACCACTTCCCTAGCCTGTCCATTTCCAAAGAGTACCTCTCCATCATTTCTCATATATATGAGGTAATATGGATACAAAGAGCTGTCAGATTTAGGCTTATTTGCATCGTTGCGATGCTTGAAGCAGAATAGTACCCCAGCATTATCTCCGTCTGTTACAGAATACACACCTTTTGGGACTTTCTTAATCTCTGGTACATTTTGAATGTATTCCGACAACTCATTCAAATACTCATTCATATTCAAATCAGTAAGAGAAATATTGTCGTTTGCATCCTCTATATCAATAACTTCATCCTTCAGTCGTTCGAGCTGACGCTTTCTGAAATTGAAATCATTCATCTCAGGAGTAAGCACGTCTTCATCACCAGTAGATACAAAATTCAATGTTGTCATTTTTCCTTTGACTCGTGCTTCAAGTCCAAGATACTCATTCAACTCCATGTTAGGGAAGAAATTTATCATTTGGATATTTGTATTCTTACTTCCTATACGGTCAATACGACCAAATCTCTGTATCAAAGATACTGGGTTCCACTGAATATCAAAGTTAATTACAGTGTCGCAATCCTGTAAGTTCTGACCTTCTGAAATACAATCTGTTCCAATCAATAAATCAATTTGCTCTTCTACTGGAATCTCTTTTTTCATCTTCGATACTGGCGAAAATGCACATAATACTGAATTGAAATCACTGTCAACATTCCTGTTATTAGTAACAACTCTCTTGCCTGTAATCTCTGCTGCTTTTCTTTGAAACTTCGAGCGATGAGCTACCCTGAATCATAAAGTCATCATCTATTATCAAGATATTTCCACCTATGCGAATACCTGCATTGACCTTACGAATATTAACGTGCTTCTCGATAAAATCATGCATACTCCTAGCTTTGGAAAAATGCTGTAACTTGTTTTTCTCTGTAATATCATAAGCATTAAACAGTACATCTGTAGGATTAATCTCAAATTCGTGAGCTATCTCTGACTGATGTGGCAGGAACTTCACATCACGAATAACAAAATTAATCTCTTTCACATTCTGCAGGTTCTTCTCAAGCAAGGAGAATACTGATATCGTCAGCTTGTCATTTACAATATTCACTATTGCATCCTTCTTGTTCTGGAGAACTTCATTAATTTTCTGTATCATCTGCTCATTGGAACTTATCGCATTCATATATCAGCCAACCCCTTACTAAACACTCCCCCGGTCCATCGGTGTTCTGATTAAGTATTACAAATCAGTTGTAAAACAGCTTATAATTTATTATTATCTGTAATATGTATTAAATATATAAATCTTAATATAATTGTATCACAAATCATTAACGATTTCATCTGTATCATAAATTTCTTACAATACACAATATATTTTATACGTTATACAAAATATTTCATTTAAAATATTGTTACCAACATAAAAAGACGTACCCCAACACCACCCGGTATCAAAGTCCGTCTTTCAATATTCTTACATAATATTTAGTTTTCACCCATCTTCGCCAGCTTGGCAGCCTGGTCAGCCGCAATACATGCGTCAATGATTTCCTGAATGTCACCATCCATAATCTTATCAAGCTTATAAAGTGTAAGACCTATTCTGTGGTCTGTAACTCGTCCCTGTGGGAAGTTGTAGGTTCTTATCTTCTCAGAACGGTCACCAGTTCCAATCTGGCTTCGTCTGGCATCAGCCTCTGCGTCATGTGCCTTCTGGCATTCCATATCATACAGCTTTGCCCTTAAGAGTGCAAATGCCTTCTCCTTGTTCTGAATCTGTGACTTCTCTGTCTGGCTGTAGATGACAATTCCTGTAGGATAGTGAGTAAGACGCACAGCCGAGTCGGTTGTATTTACACACTGGCCACCATTACCTGAAGCACGCATAACATCTATACGGATATCCTTCTCATCAATCTGGACATCAACTTCCTCTGCCTCTGGCATAACCGCTACAGTCGCCGTAGATGTATGGATACGTCCGCCAGATTCAGTCTCAGGTACACGCTGTACACGGTGAACGCCGCTCTCATACTTAAGCACTGAGTATGCACCCTGTCCCTTTACCATGAATTCAATTTCCTTCATACCGCCGATACCGGTCTCGTCAGAGTTGACAACCTCAACCTTCCATCTGCGGCTCTCAGCGTAATGAGTATACATGCGGAAAAGCTCCGCAGCAAAAAGTGCTGCCTCATCACCGCCTGCGCCGGCACGGATCTCAACGATTATATCTTTATCATCATTAGGGTCCTTAGGAAGGAGCAGTATCTTAAGCTCGTTCTCAAGCTCTTCTGCGCGCTTCTTAGAATCATTAAGCTCTTCCTTGGCAAGCTCCTTAAGTTCCTCGTCGTTCTCCTCGTCAAGCATCGTAAGACTATCCTCTATATTCTGCTTGCATGACTTGTATTCATTATAGGCATTAACAATAGGTGTAATGTCATTCTGCTCTTTCATCAAATCACGAAATCTCTTCTGATCATTAACTACATCAGGATTACTCAGTTCGAGCGTGATATCCTCATAACGATGTACAAGATCTTCCAATCTTCCAAATATCTCCATACTAATCTCCATTCCTGCCCGTCTTTCCGGGCATCTCAAGTTTGTGTGCAAGCACAAATCTTGCGATTGAAAAAACTCTGTTTTTTCAATCTAATATCCATTCTGCAGGCTCTTATAATCTCCGACCCATAACCACACGGTCAAGCCCTGCAAGGTCTTTTATAACTTTTATATTACTATAACCATATTCTGACATTATATCACTGACATCATGCGCCTGCGTGCAGCCAATCTCATACAGCAGCCATCCGCCTGACTTAATGTAATTCATGGACTGCTGTGTTATCTCCCTGTAAAAGTGCAGTCCATCCTCTAATCCGTCTAGTGCTATATACGGATCATGAATTCTCACCTCTTCAGTGAGTGTCTCAATCTCTCCGGTAGCAATATACGGAGGATTCGACACTATTACATCAAACAATTCATCATCATTAACATTTATATCAGAGAAAATGTTGCTTTTTACAAATGTAACATCATCTGCCCCAAGCTTTTCCCTGTTACCCGAGGCAACCTTAAGCGCAGCCTCAGATATATCTGCTCCTAAAGCACGTCCGAGCTTCTTCTCCAGAGCAAGCGTTATTATAATGCAGCCGGATCCTGTACACATATCGAGTACTGAATCTTTGGCATTAATTACTTTTAACGCCTCTGATACAAGCACCTCTGTGTCCTGACGCGGAACCAGCACATCACTGTTTACATTAAAGCCGCGTCCGTAGAACCATGCCTGCCCTGTAATATGCTGCAACGGGATATGCGATGAACGTCTGTCAATAACAGCGTCATAACGCTCAGCTATATCTCCGGGGACTGATTTGCTCCCATTAAGGATATATGCAGTCCTGTCCATTCCTGTAATATACTCCAGCAGTGCAAAGCTGTCATACTCCGCATCCGTAATTCCGGCATCTGCAAGTATTGCAGCACCATTATGACACATCTGTCTGTATGTCAGCTTCGGTGCGGTACTATCTGTCATCTCTGCCTACTTCCGTATGCCTCTGCTTGAATATAGGCATCTCTATGCCAATCTCTTCTTCCTCTTCTTCATCATCGACAAACTCAATACCGTCGGAATCCTGCTTGTCATCATCAGCAGCAGCAGCAGCAGAATCGGCTTCATCCGCATCTGCATCAGCTTCATCCGCATCAGTTTCATCTGCATCATCCGGCTCGTAATCATCATCAAGCATCTCTATTCCATCATCCGATTCATCTTCGTATTCATCTGATTCATAATCTTCCGTCTCGTCATCATTTTCACCAGACTCATCTTCGTACGCATCTTCAGCTTCATCCATGACTTCATCTTCAAGATAACCTTCAGCATCAAGTTCCTCTGCTTCCTGTCCATCATCTGCAGTCCCATTAATCTCTGCCTCTGAATATGCAGTACCGTCTTCATCCTCATAGTAAAATGCTTCCGGTGGAATCTGATCATCCGGTACACCATCGTAGTACTCATCAAGGAATTCTTTCCAGTCAAATACAGCCTCGACTGCCTTTATTCCAACTTCAATCATGGAATCATCAGGTTCTCTTGTAGTCAGCTTCTGAAGCCACAGTCCCGGCTTGCTTACTATCATAACTGCCTTACTGTCACTGCTTCCTGCCCATCTGATTACTTCATAAGAAACACCGGCAATTACAGGCACAAGGAGAACTCTTACTGCTATCTGTAAAAATGGATTAGGCATCCGGATGAATATAAAAAATATTACACTAATAAACATTACAAGGAATATAAAGCTTGTACCACATCTCTTATGTTCCTTAGAGCTTGCACGTACATTATCCACTGTCAGTGCCATTCCATGTTCGATGCAGTTGATACATTTGTGTTCTGCACCATGATACATAAATGTACGCTTTATATCACTCATAAGCGATATAAGCAATATGTATATAATGAATATAAGCACTCTTACAAGTCCCTCTATAAGATTAAGCACCCACTGTGATACTATGAACTTTGCAAGAAGTCTGGATATATAATATGGTGCAACCATGAAAAGGGCAATTGCAAGAATAACAGAAAAGAGGATTGTGATTGTCATAATTACCGAATCAAGCTTTTCCCTGAATATGGCCTTTGCCACGTTGTCCGCCCTGGTAGGCTCCTGTTCCTTGGGATCTTCGTAAAAGCTTGAAGAATAAGTAAGTGAAGACATTCCAAGCACCAGTGAATCAACAAAACTTACCACGCCTCTTATAACAGGAACATTGCAGATCTTACTATGGTTCCTGTCAGACTTGCACTGCCTTGTTACTACATCTATTTCATTATCCGGCTTACGCACAGCTATTGCATACTTATCTTTGTTACGCATCATAACACCCTCAAGGACTGCCTGACCGCCAATTCCAGATAGCTTCATGAAACCTCCTGTCTGGTTCAACCGAACCATACACTAAAAATAATTTGCCTTATCGTAAAAAAGGTTGAGATTATACAATCTCAACCCTATCACCATCAACTTCTTGTGCAAATTACTTGCTCTCAACACCATACTTCTTGTTGAACTTATCGATACGTCCACGTGCTGAAGCAGCCTTCTGCTGTCCTGTATAATAAGGATGACACTTAGAGCAAACTTCTACGTGAATCTCAGGCTTTGTTGAACCTGTTACGAACTCGTTGCCGCAGTTGCAGACAACCTTTGCCTGATAGTACTCTGGATGGATTCCTTCTCTCATTACTTTCACCTCTTACTCTACTGATAATTCATAGTTAATAACAAATTTATCATAAAAATTGGACTAACCAATCTTATTTCTGATAAACAGCTTTTAAAGTATATCATACCCAAATTATTAATGCAACATATTTTTCAGGAAAATTAGAAAATTTTATTTTTCTTTACTCTCTCAACGAATTCTGCATTATTCTTCGTATGCAGGAACAGATCAAGAATTCTCTCCGCCGCCTCATCCGCACGCATTCCACTGAGAGCTTTTCTTGCTATCTCCATAGCCTGATATTCATCATGTGATAACAGAAGGTCATCCCTTCTTGTGCTTGATTTTGCTATATCAATTGCAGGAAATATTCTCTTCTCTGACAGCTTACGGTCAAGTACAAGCTCCATGTTGCCGGTTCCCTTGAATTCCTCGAATATAACATCGTCCATCTTGCTTCCCGTATCCACAAGCGCCGTTGCAAGTATAGTAAGACTTCCACCTTCTCTCATATTACGTGCTGCACCGAAGAATCTCTTAGGCATATGGAGTGCTGCCGGATCAAGTCCGCCTGACAGTGTTCGTCCGCTTGCCTGTATTGTAAGATTATATGCTCTTGCAAGTCTTGTTATACTGTCAAGCAGGATAATTACATCTTTCTTCTGCTCTACAAGTCTCTTGGCACGTTCTATAACCATCTCAGATACTCTTCTGTGTCTCTCCGGAAGCTCGTCAAATGTTGAATATATGACATCAACATGCTCTCCTTCTATTGATTCCTTAATATCCGTTACTTCCTCAGGACGTTCATCAATAAGAAGGATAATAAGATACATATCCGGATTATTAACTGTAATTGCCTTGGCAATCTGCTTAAGGAGTGTTGTCTTACCTGCCTTAGGCTGTGATACAATCATACCTCTCTGTCCCATTCCTATAGGAGATATAAGGTCTACTATTCTCATCGCTACTGAATTGGAATTAGGCTCGAGGTGGATCCTCTTATTAGGGAAAATAGGTGTCAGCGATTCAAATGCCGGTCTTGCCATGTTGACCTCAGGTCGAAGTCCATTGACTTTATCAATCTGATAGATGGCACTGAACTTTTCTCCTGAATTCTTGGCACGCTTCGGTCCCTGTACTATATCTCCTGTCTTAAGTCCGAATCTGCGTATCTGTGATGGTGCAACATATACATCATTCTCGCCCGGAAGATAATTCTCGCATCTGATAAAACCAAATCCTTCAGGCATAACTTCAAGAATACCGTTAGCATCAGGTCCTTCTTCCCTGATTGCCGTCTTCTCATACACCTGCTGTCTTTCCTGTACGTTATCTATCTTCTTATCTTTCTCTTCCTGCTTCAATGTTCCGTCAGCTTCACTTGCAGCAATAATTGCATCGATAAGTTCATTCTTACGCATAGAACTTATTCCTTTAATATTCTTGTCTTTGGCTATATCACGAAGAGCAGCCAATGACAAAGTCATTAATTTTTCTCTCATAATTTTTATCTCCATTATTATATAAATTGTTTTCAGCACAAAAATAACTAACCAAATAAATCTGAATTAACCGGACATAATATCTCTTCTAAATCAAATTACATTATCAAACGTATATTTAAAATAATCTTTACCTGGGAATTTTTTGAAAAGTGTCATTGAATAAAATAGATTCATTTACTCTTGTATTATACAGCCTCATCTTCCAAATGTAAAGGAATTTATAATTTGATTGCTTGTTTGCTGTCATTGTGATATCATAAAAATCTAGGCTGTTAAGCCGGAATATTTATAATAAGTAGTAAATAACAATAACACAATAAGTAATTAAGAAAGGCTGGTAATAACCAATGACAGTTAATGAACAGGCTCTTAAGTTACACGAAGAGTGGAATGGGAAGATTGAGACTACAAGCAAATGCAAAATTGCATCAAGAGAGGATCTTGCACTTGCATATACTCCCGGCGTTGCCGAACCGTGTAAGGTGATAGCAAAAGACAAGGAAGCTGCATATAAGTACACTATCAAGTCCAATACAATTGCTGTCGTATCTGATGGCAGTGCCGTTCTCGGACTCGGCAACATAGGTCCTTACGCAGCAATGCCTGTTATGGAAGGTAAAGCTGTTCTTTTCAAAGAGTTCGGTGGAGTCAATGCCGTTCCAATCTGTCTTGATACTCAGGACACTGAAGAGATTATCAGGACTGTAGCTGCAATAGCTCCCGGATTTGGTGGTATCAACCTTGAAGATATATCTGCTCCACGCTGCTTTGAGATTGAGACACGTCTTAAGGAGATGCTTGATATTCCTGTATTCCATGATGACCAGCACGGAACAGCAATTGTTGTTCTCGCAGGTATAATCAATGCGCTTAAGGTTACCGGCAAGAATAAGGAAGAGTGTCAGGTTGTTGTCAATGGTGCAGGTTCTGCCGGCGTTGCAATCACTAAGCTTCTTCTCACCTATGGATTCAGGAATGTGACCATGTGTGATAAGAGCGGCATCTTAAGCAAGGGCAGCGAAGGTCTTAACTGGATGCAGGAATCAATGATGGATGTTACCAACCTTACACATAAGACCGGTACTCTTGCCGACGCACTTAAGGGTGCTGATATATTTGTCGGTGTATCTGCTCCTAATATCGTAACTGCTGATATGGTAGCTTCAATGAACCACGACGCTATCCTCTTTGCAATGGCTAATCCTGTTCCTGAGATTATGCCTGATGTGGCCAAGGCTGCCGGTGCAAGAGTTGTCGGAACAGGCCGAAGCGATTTCCCTAACCAGGTTAACAACGTAGTTGCTTTTCCGGGAATATTCAAGGGTGCGCTTGAAGGACGTGCAAAGCAGATTACAGAAAAGATGAAGCTTGCAGCAGCTAATGCAATTGCAGGTCTTGTAGCTGACAATGAGCTCAGTGATGTAAACATCCTTCCTGAGGCTTTTGACCCTCGTGTTGCAGATGTTGTATCCAGGGCTGTAATGGATAACATTGAAGACTAATGCTTCCTCATTATTATTCGTTAAATGAATATCTGCTTAATACATTTGGCAGTAAAATGTATAAATTAGCCCTGAACGCCCGGATGACATGTCCGAATCGTGATGGGCTAATTGACACGAGAGGCTGCATCTTCTGCAGTGCCGGAGGGTCAGGCGATTTTGCCGGGAATGCACCTACTGTCACAGAGCAGATTGAAGCCGGCATAAGACAGGTGTCGGGCAAGTATCACGGTGACGATTACATTGCGTATTTTCAGGCATATACCAATACATATGCACCTGTCGAATATCTTCGCAATGTATACATGGAGGCTGCACTTAACAGCCATATCCGTATAATTTCGATTGCAACAAGACCCGACTGCCTTGATGATGGGATATGCAGGCTTCTTGCTGATATTAATTCCATCAAACCCGTCTGGATTGAACTTGGTCTCCAGACAACCAACTGTAATTCTGTGCGTTATATAAGACGCGGATATAAGAATGAGTGCTTTGCAGATGCCATCATGCGCCTCAGGCATTTTCATTCCTGTGAACATATAATCGCACATATGATAATAGGTCTTCCCGGAGAGACTACAGCTGACATGCTTGCCACTGCTTCGTATATATCCCGGTATGCAGACGGAATAAAGCTCCAGCTTCTTCATATTCTCAAGGGCACTGACCTTGCTGATGACTATGCTGCGCAGCATTTTCACCTTCCGGAGCTTGATGAGTATATTGATATACTCGAGGAGATTATCAAAAGACTTCCGCCAGACATGGTGGTACACAGACTGACCGGTGACGGTCCAAAGAAGCTTCTCATTGCTCCGATGTGGAGTGCAGATAAAAAACATGTTCTTAACACGATGAACCAAAGATTTATGAATGACTGCCTGATACAGGGTTCATTATATAGAAAGTGAGATTAACAACTATGCCTTCTGATTCGATGACGCTATATAAACTTATGATTTTGTATATGTTAAGCAGAGTTAACTTTCCGCTGAATAATAATCAGATTTCGGAATTCATGCTCTCTAATAACTACACTGATTATTTTACACTTCAGGAAGTTCTTAATGACCTGACAGAGTCCAACTTTATAGCCGCCGATGTATACCGCAACACTACGCAGTATCATCTTACAGAGGAAGGCACTGACACAATTGCGTTTTTCAACACACGTATCTCTAACGCAATCAAGGATGATATCGAGCAGTATCTTACCGATAACAAATACGAACTCAAGAATGAGGTTGGCACTATCGCCGACTTTTACCGCTCAACCAATCAGGACTACATCGTTCACTGCCAGGTAAAAGAAGGAGACTCAACCCTTATTGAGCTGAGTCTCTCTGTGCCTCTTGAAGAACAGGCTAACGCCATGTGTTCCAAATGGAAAGACGCCAGTCAGGAAATATATGATTTTATAATGCACAAGCTTATGTAATATCCGGGATTCTATTCCAGAGGTGCAAGTACAGACCTGTACAGCCTTTCACACCCGAACTCTTCAGCCGTGCCGTACATCTCATCCAGTTGCGCGAAGTTCTCATCTGAATGTTCAACTTCGCGTGAATAAAGATGTGTTATCTCAATCTGGTCTGTAAGCTGCATTGTGTAATCATTTTTTATAAATCTTACAACATCCATCTCAACAACCATAAGATATCCTGTAACTGCAAGCTTAACTTTGCCAAGCAGGTCATAATCATAGACCGCCTTAAGGAAATATCTGAAAATGTAATATACCATTACATGCTCATACTGCATGTTACACTCAGGATATGAAGCCCAGAACCTTCTCACAGAACTTATGTAGTTCTTAACATCAGTCAATGAAGCATCAACGGCATCATGCATGCGTCCGAAGCTGTCTCTGTCTGCAGCTATAAACTCATGAAACTCACCCTTAACCATCTCCATGCTGTCAAATATAGCAAGCAGACTACCGGTATGCTTATAATATCCGCATGCATTCGGCATACTCTTTTTCTTAGCCCCCGACCAGTCTGTATATTTGCGTCTGAGCTTTGCAATGACCTCATCAAACTTCTCAGTCCTCACATCTGCATAGATGTCATCACCCGGAACAGTGTACATTGCATTAATCTCATGAATATATGAATATCTGTGTACATTAATGCTCTTCTGCAGCTTCTCAGCGTAATGCATAAGTACCGCTATTCTCTCTCTGATATCATACGCACGGTTCTGTACAATTGCATAAGCAACTCTGCGCGACTGCATAAGTGCAAAATAAAACTCCGGTTCTATATCGTTATACGATGTAAGAGGCTTGCCATCCTCCATTGTCTCAAAGCCGGCTTTGCCTTCATAAGTAAGTATCAGATTAGCAGCAGTCTTACATGACAATGCTATTCCCATCTCACGTATATTGCCATATTCCTCCACAAATCTCGGATACATCGCACATGTCTCACACAGCTTATCCTCTCCAAGTTCCGTATAAAGGTCACAAAGACCTGTTGCATTAAGAAATGGACAGTCTTTATCAGGTTTTAAGATAAAATGGCATCCGCCTTCTCTTGACATTACAGAAGCGAGCCTTTTACCGAACTCGCCTCCAACTGTCTCATAATATGCATATGCTTCTTCATCAACATCAACTTCCCATCCGGCACAGCATGTATCCGTACAGTCCTTGTCAATGCATCTGAATTCTTTGTAATAATCAGGTACTCTAAGCTTCATCTGCTTCCTCGTCAAACGGTCTGTTAAGTTCTTCTGTTCCTTCAAGTACAAATCTTCCGTCAGCAATTATCTGTACCTTACTTCCGTCAGACATAACAGCACTTATCTCGCCAATCTCATCATACGGTATTGTAATATCCGTGTGACAGTTAAAATATGCCTTCTCCGGCTCTGTCTTACGCAAAAGAGTTATCTCATTATCGCGTGATATAATCTCTTTGCCGTCCGGATTATAGACAGCAACATCCTCCGCCCATGTATAACACGTGTCGCCCACGGCAAAATGCGGTCCCATCTTCTCAACTATAAGGATAGGGAGCTTGCCGACAATATCATATCTGTTGGCCATGACATACGCCGTCGTATTAGTTCCGATTGCGAACTCTCCAATCGGAAGTGTATCATGATTAAAGAGAATGTTCTCACGGATGTAACTCTTATTCTTATTGATTGCATTACCTTCGTCATCTACATCTATCGAATTGTCAAAGTTGTCACATACGTAATCCTCTACCATTCCATCCCTGAACTTAAGTGTAAGGTTCTTATAGAGAAGCCCGTTAAGGTAGACACGGCTCACATTAAGTGTTCCTTCAGTTCCCTTAAGTCTTGGTGATGTAAATACTTCTCCAAGCGGAATGTTCACATCGGCAAGGCAGTTCTCAAATATCGTCTGCTTTGCAGGATCCCCGATTGGAATAAGACTAACCTTCATATCTGTCTTATTGCCATTACAGCCCTTAACAACAACATGCTGCGCTTTATCCAGAACATCGATTATGCTCTGCTGTATACGCTTATATTTGTCATAATCAAGAGTATTGATTCTGACCGTTTCTGCAAATATCTTTCTGTATTCATCAATCGTATCTGCAATCTCAGGAATCGGATAGGCAATAATCGTAAAACTGCGTTCTTCTCCCTTTATATATTCATTTACAAGTCTGCCGGATTCACTGTCATACTTAACAGAAAGCTTCTGCTGCCTCTCATCAAGCTTAAGCGCTTCCTTTTTATTCACAGGAGCGAACGGCTTCTCACCAAACACTTCTATTACAGCAGGTCCTGCAAATGCAGCTGCCTCCGTCTTATACTTTTCATAAGCTGCCTTAAGCGCACCAAGCTTTCTTGCCACAAAATCATTATCAAGATACAGCGCATTATCAAATCTGTGGTCATAATCCATCTGCTTATTAGGGCTTGTTGAGTAATAACCAATCTTTGCATTCATGCGTTTGTTAATCGTGTTGACTGCTGCCCTGTATATGCTCGGCTTAAGTCCCATCTTTTCAAACTGAAGTATTGCAGCCTTTACAACACGTTCAAATCCGATGCAGTATCTTATATTGACAATGCTCTTCCTGGTAAGATCCTTATTGCCAAGGACAAAGCCGATTCTAAAGCCTTCCGTATAAGTTGATGCCATTGCATCAATCTCTTCCTGTGAAAGCGAATTAAGATACTTTGCAGTCTCAATCTCATTGTCTGTTATATACTCACCGAATCTGTAGAGATATCTCAGGTCACTTAAATCCGAATTCATTATTATATCTACTGCAAATGACTTCGTAACATCGAGCTGCTCAGCAACACGCTCCTCAATCGTAACATCACTGTAATCACTTACATACCAGTATACTGTATCATATATTTCTTTATATTTTGGACGGACATCAGCAGTAAACAGGCAGTATATCTCCACAAAAAGTTCAACGACCGCTGTCATGTCAGCCATTCTCTTCTCATACGCATACACAATAAGACCTCTTAATTCAACGTACAGGAATGAAAGTATTCTTCCGTACAGCTCACCCATTACGCTTACGGCATATGCCGGATTGGCAAAGCTTGTCTCATAGTTCTCGTCAGCCACATCACTGTAAAGCTTCCTGTTGAGCATCTCAAGCTCTTCCATGCTCATCTTATCAATGACATTGCCATCTATCAGCGACTTAAGCTCATCCATCTTCATGATGAACTTCGCAACATTTCTAAAGTATGACACAAACTCTCCGCTTATCTCCCTGTCACATACCTCAATAATATCCTTCACGCGATCAACAGCAAGCTCATATCTCTCTTCCAGATTGTCATTATACATAAACTACCATTCCCTTCAAAACACTATATTCCCATAAGCAGCACTGCAATCATAAATATTGCAATCATACCGCACAGGAGTGAGCCGGCCTTAGAAAGTGAATAAAACTTATCCTCTTCCCTGAAACTGATAAGTCCTATACCGCATCCTACGCATGACAACAGCAGGCTGCACAATGCCAGGCTTCCGACATATGCCCCCGCATGTCCCTGCACCAGAAACGACAGACGTATCCCATATATAAGTATTGCCAATGCTCCAAGCCCCATCAATGTTGAAATAGTTCCGCCCAATGACTGCTGCTTATCTGAGAATTTATATCTTTTAAATAATCTCATCTCAACCACCGTTTTTTACACATCTTAATCAGGCGATACAGGACATATCCGACAGCACCGCCCAATGTGTTAAGAATTATATCATCAACGTCGCAGCTTCCCACACGTGTAATAAGCTGCACAAGTTCTATTGCTGCGCTGAATGCCGCCGAATAAATAACGGCTGCTATAAAGCCCGGCTTTTTACTGCTCATGGATATAAGTGCCATGCCAAAAGGTACAAATGCTGCAATATTACCAAAAAGATTAAGCAATACTGCCTTCGTCCCTATTATGTCCCTGTAGGCAATAAATCGCTTAATCTCTCTTAGTGGTTCAAGATTGTATCTGTAACTCTCAGCAGGCATTCTGTCCAGCAATTCCGCAAAAAACAGAAAATATACCATAACAGCAATATAGGCAATGAATATAATCCACTTAACAATGTTCCTGCCTCTTTTACTGCTCATAGACTCTCCCAATATATATATTTACAGAATCAGAAAAGTCTGTCTGACTTATGTGCAAGCAGTCTGGCTCCATTGACTATAAGCACAATACCCGTTGCCACTCCCGCTACAATAGCAATTATTCCACACACAAGATTAGCAGCCCCGACTGACTTCATCTTCTTAAAAAGCTTCTCATCCATAATATATATGCTCCTTATTGTACACCATACTCTCTGTAATATGCATCTATTGCAGCCTTAATCTCATCATCAATCACAACTCTGCCCTGACATGGACGATTATAAAGGTGCTCTACCACATCTTCCATTGTAACTATCGCATTAGCCTCAAATCCGTACTTCTCGCGAATCTCATCAAGCGCACTCTTAACTCCTCCGAGCCCCTTCTCCATACGGTTAAGTGAAACCATAAGTCCGACTATCTCTACGTCAGCAGCACCTCTTACCTTAGGTACTGTCTCCTCCATTGACTTACCAGAAGTGGTAACATCCTCAATCATGACAACTCTGTCGCCGTCCTTAAGGCTGCTCCCTAAGAAATTACCCTTATCAGCACCATGGTCCTTAGCTTCCTTACGGTCTGAGCAGTAACGTACTTCCTTGTTGTAAAGCTTGCTATATGCAACAGCTGTAACTACACTTATAGGAATTCCCTTATAGGCCGGTCCGAAAAGCACATCAAAATCATCGCCATATGTCTCATGAATAGCCTTGGCATAATACTCACCAAGTCTCATAAGCTGTGATCCCGTAACATAAGCTCCTGCATTCATAAAAAACGGAGACTTACGTCCGCTCTTCAGTGTAAACTCTCCAAACTTTAACACATCACTCTCTACCATGAATTCTATAAATTCACTTTTATATGCTTCCATTATATCCTAGAACCTCCTGTTTATGTGGCTTTGTGCCGTTATTGTTATTTTTTATGTAAATTATAAAAGCTTCCAAATATCGTTCACATTTTACCACAAAAATTTATTGGTTTCAATGTGTATTTGAACCTCAAGTGCAACCACCAGTGCCACCCATGCACGCTTATCAGTCAATCCTGAACACCGCTACCAGTTCGTTCAGCTCCTTATTCATCTTCTCAAG